>Ga0214481_100805_pt1 | contig 14812 bp, 13 predicted proteins | sample M1_20Mar14CPVII9_4_FD_165057 | JGI IMG/M metagenome (GOLD analysis project Ga0214481, IMG submission 165057) | Marine eukaryotic communities from Monterey Bay, California, United States - M1_20Mar14CPVII9sort6BwellG10 | ecosystem: Environmental > Aquatic > Marine > Unclassified | place: USA...
GTGAGGGTAGAGCTGGGAATTGAAATATTGGCGAATGCCCAAGCGTGCTATTAAAAGAAAGAAGAGAGTGGTAACGATGAGAAGAATCTTTACGACAAGTATCGCACAGGTTTACTCATACTCACCTATATGCTAAACAACGTTGATCTAGTTCTTCAGTCACATTCTTTAGGAACATCCACGAAGACTTGATGTACTGCTGATCCTCTCTGGATAAGGCAGGAAATACCCCTTTGCTCTTTTGCTTTGCTTTTGCCAACTCTAAACTACCAACCGAAGGACTGGGGATAAGCTTTCTCAGTATGTACTTTGTCATTAATTCCATAACAGTAGGTTGTGTGGTAGGACTGGATTGTTGTTGCTGCTGTTGTATTGGAGGAGAACCAGAGCTCGTAGTCCCCCCAAAGTACCGAATTGGAGATGTTACTGTATCTGTAAACGATTTAAGGTAGCTCTTGGTACTTGAATACGAGGAAACACTCGCTTCGTCGTCACCTACTGTTGGTTGCGGATTGATGGCAAATCCATTTCCACCCACAGCTTTAATCCTCTGTACTAATGCCGATGCCTCGATAAGTCCTTGTAAGCTCTTCTTACTTTCCATGAGTGGATTCGTTGCCTTAAACTTTGCACCACTATCATTTTGCTTTCGACTAATGCCGGTAACCTTCTCCCCCTTCGTATCAAGATCGAGTGGTGGAATCATATCGAATGCTTCACTTTCTTCATCTTCACCACTTCCTACTTGTGCTCTTGCTACATCCTGTACTCGAAATACCCGTATTAGTAGCAATCGTTGACATTCTCTCCCAACCTTCTTTGTGACTAATTGAGCATCAATAATAAAAGGTGGTAACACTTCACATGTCAGACCCTGATTGCGTTTTGAATAAGAGTTGGGAGTACCCAATATTGGAGATAAAAGCGTTGAGAAGCTTGATGCAACACTTGAGGTATCATCATCATAATTTCTTGGACTAGTAGTTGGCAGATCAGTAGTCGGATCAAATTGACTATTGACAACTTCAAAGTTATCATGTGAAGATTCTTCCTCATCACTATCCTTACTGTCCCCACCTCGTTGTGGACTTGAAGATTCTCCGCCAACAACGGCATTAATTTCATCTAATATCTCTCTAGCTCTCTATCGTGTCCCTAGCGCGAAGACACTTAATTTTCGTCCTGGAATTACAGCTCTCAAGTGCTATATTATTAGTGCAGTATGAGGAGATGTGCATGAGATGTGTGTTTACTATGATCTGATTGCAGAAGTCACATGAGAAGAAAAAGAATATTCTTACCCCACCCTGTCGCTTGGTCATCTCTCCACCCAACCCTTCCACACTTGACGTTACTGTATCCATCACAGCACCACACATAACATCACATCGTATACGAATAGTAACAGACCGTACAGGTAATGGTTCCAACAAACTACTTTTATTTGATGATTCATATGTCATTCCATTAATATCTTCAAAGTTGTCAGCATTCTCTTCGTCTGAGGAAACATCACCGTCATCGTTGTTATCATTATCTAATGATGATTGAGTAGTACTCTTTGGAGGTGAGTATGCCATGACACGTTGTGACGAATCATCTCCTCCATTACTCTGTCTCTCTTCTTGCTGTTGTTGTTGTATCCCTCGATTCTCGCTTGGTCCAGGTTGCCATCCACTAAATAATCGTTTTAAATACTTACTCTTAATTGGTTCAATATATTCAATATTGCAATTTACAATAGTTTGTATATACCTTTCACGATTACTACTTGATATACTCACTACTTCATCCGTACTACTACTCGATGATGGATGTTTAATACTCTCTGGTATCGATGGTATATTTAAAGTTTGTATATCATATCTTGATAATAATGGTTTAGTATATAACCGTCCATTAGATTCAGATCGTGTTATATCAAGTGTTTTTGCATGATCTGCCAATGTATAGGAATTATTATTGTTTGGAGATGATGTCCACTTGTTTGACTGCTGCTGTGGACTTGTTAAGTAATTGGTAGTAGTTGTAGATGCTGATGATGATTGACCGGTAGTATTGGATGATAATTCACCCGTAGATTGTTTATTATTTGCGGTGTAATATTGATGTATTGAACTATTCCAATTATCATTTCCATCATTATTATCAGTAGTATATTCACCATTGGTATAAAAGTCATGAAGTGTAACAGCATTCAATTCATCTTGTAAACTTGATTGATTTTTTTCCAACTGATTCCATTCATCATTCATTGAATCATCTTCATTACCATCATTATTATCCTTCTTCCTTCGTCTTCTTTTGGAAGAAGAATAGGAACTGTGACTGCTGCTGCTATCACTATTCCAAGCAGATGTATCTAATAAGTCATCTAACACTAACGCCTGTTCATGCAGTAAGTCTGATACCTATGATAATATAAATATATTATAATATATACAACAGAAGTTAGTATAAAATATTATTATGGATAAGATATAATAAAGTGCATATCATATGAACACATAAAGTTGTTGCAACTCTACTCTGTTATATTATTACTCACCTTTGGAGAAGCAATCTTTGCAAATTCTTCCAATTGACTTTCATCTAAATTTGCATACTTGTTATCCTCTAATGATAGTAGTAATACTTCATTATTAGAATTACTACGTTGTTCAGTAGTTGCAGTATTGTTATCCATGATTATTTATTGGTTTGTGTGTATGTCTAATATTGGTGTGTATATTGTTTGAACTAATAGCTTTGTATTCTGTTGAACAGTATATGTATATTGATATATTGATATGTATGATAGTGGTTCTCAATCAACTAGAAGTTTTATGAAAAGATAATGGGGGTAGAGCTATTTCCTAGTTTCATATTTGATGTAGGATACCTAAGCTATCGAGGGCGATATTAGCCGTAGCAAACAATAATAGATAGTTACTTGATGCTTCACAGGTTTTACTAACTTATTAACTACCTTCAATGTTCCTAAGAATCTCTACTGGAACTAAACTTCTTTCAACAAGACTCTACTATTACACAACAAATTCCTCTTCTTGATACCTATACGAAAACGTTAGAAATACTTTGACATATCTCCGCATACTCCGTCGTACATGCATGTCTCCCCAGGAACATCACAATGCCAGTTCGCTTGACAGGCACTCGATGTGGTCTGGAGCATGACATCAGGTGAAAAGCGACCCAAGTCACCAAGGATGGGGCCACGAGTGCCTCCTTTCTCAGCTCGAGACAACATCTTGGCTTTCACTTTGGCGGGCCACGATGGCACTCCAACCCCGCCTTCCATTGGAGTTCCAACGTCAAGACGATCGAGAAACTCTTCTAGGAACATAGTGGCAGTACCGCTGACGAATGCAGCAGCAACAGATGTGCCATTCATCGCCGAAATATCATACTCACCAGTATTCGTGGCGCCCATGATCATATCCCCTGGCGCCCAAATATCAATACACTCTCCATAGTTGGAGTCTGGAGCCTTGGGGTTGTCTCCTTGACCATTCGTAAATACCCGGGCAACGGGATCCCAGGTGCCTCCTGGGGCATCACTTAGAGCTCCAACTCGAATGGCATCTGGATGATTAGGAGAGAAATGACATGAGTTGCCACCACCTTCACCTTCTGGACTATCACCTACGGCAATAACAGTGGTATATCCCAAGTCTGTCATATCCTTGGCTGCTTGATCAAGGATATCACTACGCCCGTTGACGCCCACCGAGAGGTTAATAACAGCTCTCAATTGCCTTGTTGAGACAACTTTCTCTATGGCATAATCAATACCATCTTGTGCTACTTTTTCCAATCCACAGAGGATGGAAGCAACACTGCCAGTACCTGTGGCTCCATCAATAACTTGAATAGGACGGATCGCTGTCATCTTGGCAACGCCATACTTCCACCCAGCTGCATTCGAAGCCACATGTGTGCCGTGATCACTGAAGTTGCCAAGATCATTAGCATCTCCAGCACAAATGTACGGAGTCTCCACACGAGATGGACCTTCATTCATGAAAGTAACATTCCTTCCAATCCAATCTTGACTATCGGGATAGATTCCAGTATCAAGGAAGTATATATTCGTGCCAAATCCTTCTGATACCCAAATGTACTTGCCATTTCGACGACCTCGAGTGGAGATACGCTCAAGGCCCCAATTTCCAGGCTCGTCATCTTCCATGTTGAACTCGGGAATGCCCAAGCCACGGTGATTAGAATCAAGAAGTACTTGGGGAGGTTCAGCTTGAGGTTCTTCTTGGTTGGCGAGCTCTTGAGGCTCATTTCCAATACGACGAGTACGGCCTCGAGGCCTAACGACCCAGTTGGGTTCCACGGCAAATGCACAGGGATCATTCTTCATACTTAATGCCTGAGCAGGGGTCATGGAGGCGGAGAAGAACTCAATATTCTCATATAATGTGTCCAATGTTCCTCCATGTGACTGTAGCAATGAACTGTTTGTGGTGCGATTAGAGTAAAGGATTATGAACATATCGTGGTGAGTGATGAGAGTAAAAGACTAGGTATATCATAGACATACATGAAGTGCACACTTACTCTTTGCCTGCAACAACACTATCGCCACAGTAGTTGCTTGTAGTACTACTTGAAAGTGCCCTCGGCTGACGCCAAACGTTGACGGTGGAGACAGAAAAGTATTTCCCAGGAGCTTGGGTTGGCGCTGGTGTTGGAGGAGGGGTTGGTGGAGGTGCATTATCAAGCGTAATCTCCGTTGGGCAAGTTGGATTACAATCAATAGTGACCGTGTACGATCCCTCACCAGCACTGAAACCACTGTTGTAAGAGAAAAATGATATACCAAGGTTAGTTAAATGATGGTACCAATGCATACATTGCTTAAGGACAAGACAAGACACTTACTGAACAAGTAGATCATATGTTGTTGATGCCCCAGAACTCTGAAAGTGGAATGCAGCTTTCGTTCCACAGGTACCCCCTGCATCATCAATGCCTCCTACACAAGTAGCTTTGTTATCTTTGAAAACTGAAAGCTTGGAATCATAGTTTGTACCAGAATGACAGGTACTCACTGTTACACATCCAGTTACTCCCGAAATAGTGTGCCAATTATGCCCTCCAGTGCCGATGGATGTACCACACGTTGAAGCGGACGCAGCAGGTAAACCAGCAGTACTGCCACTGTAACTACTGCCACAACCAAGATTAACCAGTTTTCTCTTACGAAGAGCTGGACTCAAATCACTTTCTTCAATAATAGCCGGGCTCATATCACTTTCTTCTTCGGGGGCGATAGATGCTGTTTCCTTGAGGTTCCTTGATGGCTGTTGCTGCTTCTTCCTGGCTGCGTTTCTCTTCTTACGATCGGCGCCCTTTACTACGGCAACAGCAGCAGCACTTTCTTGATCTTCTTCGGTAAGACGACGGCCTCCTTCCTCGTGTTGTTTTAGAACCACAACACTTCCTTCTTCTTCAAAGTCTTCTGTAAGACGACGGGCGCCACCACCGAGAATCTACAGGGGATGAAGTAGATAGAGGGGATACACAAGTACATATTGATAAGGATTGAGCTTGGAGGAAAGTCATAGATACCAAACAAACAATCAAATACACACTTACCAAAGTATGCCCTCCAGTGAAGTAAATCCTCAAGTAACGATCAGCCTTATCATACGGACCATTAAATGTAACGCTCGTTCCAGTAAACCCTGTAACAGTTTCCAATGTCTTCCAATAACTCGTACCATTCTCATTACCATAGCCCATACCATTATTACCAATGTAGTCATTAACAGGTGAGGATTGCAATTCAAAGTCCATATTACCAGACTGTGGAAATGTGAATTGTACTTCGCGAATATCCTCGGGGATGCCCAAATCGATGGTTAGATATTCAGCTACACCTACATATGTCTTTCGGGATCGCCAGTTGGTAGATGTTGAACCATCTAATACATTCGGGGCATATCCTTGACCGGCGTAGTTCATATAACTACTAGTTTGGGATGAGGCAAGTGCCAAGAATGGATCTAACTTGGTAGGTCCGGTAGGTGTGATTGGTTCCATGGTATATGATGGGGCATAACCAATGACTGGCTTGACAATGTAGAGGCTGTCAGCAACATCTGCCAGTGGTGGATGTGGATGACCTGTATTGGAATAACTGTCTGATAATCGACGTCGTTCGCTATGCTCGCCTTGAGTAACCTCGCCTTGGACCTCGCCATCGTCGGTAACGAGCATTGATCGACGGCCTGCATCTATCGTTTGCTTGTAGTCATTCTCGTCGAAGAGATAGAATGAAGAATATCCAACGATACAGAAGAGGAGAGAGAGTTGAGCAATCTTGCGTCCTAGACGCTGCTTGGAGCTTTGTATATCGTTGTTGTCGGAAGACAACATGGTTGGAATTATGATGTTGAGGATCTTGTTGTTTGATCTGCTTTGGAATGAAGATAATATCAATATCAAGCTGATGAAGATATAATATTATGAACTCTTGAACTCTGGGGGGAGATGAAAAATCTTGTTGCAATTGATAAAGCCTTAGAATGCCCAGACTTATGCTTTTGACTAATGCCTTGGTCTTATGCTAGCCGATCCTGGTGCCTTATATTATAAAGAAATGTTTTTATTTAGTAGTAGCAATGGGGAGGAGTATGGGGAGCAAAAAGCTGATACGACATGCTGGCATTTCCGTTTGGATTTTTATTCATGTGTCCTCGCAAAATAGTCATTATGTGGTCGCGGAGGCACATAACTTACCTATCGCGGGCATTAGAAGATTAGAAGAATAATTGCAACAAAGCACTAGCTTCCCTCTCTTCATTAGAGCTCATAATTTATCTAATCCGATCATCGATAATATCATCCTAATTATCATCGCGATAAGTACTTCTACACCAAGAGAGCTATAGATTATTCCAACCATGGTCAACATACCAAAGATTAGAGGACGTAAGCTCACCCGAGGCCAACTCCTCGCAGCTGCAACTGGCCTCGCGACAGTTGGGCTGTTGGGTCTGCAACTAACGAGCGATTTCCCTAACAATGGCAACAACTACATCGAACAAGATGCCGATTACGACACCCTCCGTCGTCAACTCAAGGTCGAGCTTGAAATGGAAGAACGATACAGTGACGAAATGCCCAAGCATTTACGTAATCTACGTGATATGAGAGAGGTTTGTTCAAGTGTATATGATCCCTCCCGTGGATTGTATGGTTGTATTAACATCACAGATCCCACGGCATCACCCACGCCGGCACCGTCAAGCGCTCCTATTGATAATGAAACGGCATACCTCTTATCATTAGTACCTGCTGATAATTGTGAAATGCAGGCTGTGTTGGGACCGGGAGAGATACCCACCGATGTTGATTATATTAATACTATCATTGTTGGATATCCCGGTGCTGATAAGCGTATTGTCTTGCGTCAGGCTGAGGCATTAACTGGATTGAGTGGACGCGATAGTTGGGATATGAAGTTCTTGGGTATTACTAGACAGCCATATATTAAAACGAATTATCCTCATCATGAGGGTATCTGGGGTAAGTTTTGTTTTGTTTGGTTTGTTTGGATTGTAAGAAGATGCCTAGAGAACATTTACTCACATCATATGGTTTCATTATTCTCTCTCCCCCTCCCTCCCCCCACTCCCCTCATAATACACAGGCTGGCATGACCATGCAGATCAAGTCGTCTTTGTCGTACGTGGACCCCGTCATACTATCGATGAGTACCATGATATCTTGGCCGACATCGACTACGCCAAGACTTGGGAGGCCGCAACCGAGAAGATCCCCATGATGTACAAGGGTACCATCTACGAGGTCCTTTACAACGGATGGCGTGACGAGCGTACCATGGATGAGATTGGTTGGTATGGATGGTTAATCGATTATTGGATGGAAGGTGGACTCTACCGAGACTACTTCGATAACAAGTTGACCACCCAAGCACATTGGAGACGTCTACGTGCTCCAGAACTCTGGACGTACGGAGAGCTTCAGTATGATTATAACATCTGTACCGATGTAGACGGAGATGGAAATCCTGATGAGGTAGACGGAGATGGAAATCCATTACCATACGGTCCAGTAGATAAACTGTATTATGATCAAATGTGTGATCAAAATGTTGGGGGGCCAAATTCTGAATGGCCCGATATTGACGCACCCATGACTGCTGATTGCCGTGTTAAGCTTCTTCTCTCCGCTGAGCGTTTCATGGCAAATGAAACTGGACATGCTGAACATCGTAAACTTGCTACTCTCCTTAATGAAACACAAGGTGTTCAAGACGCCTTGGTTAATGATACCTATATTGATTGGTAAGTGTTTTGTAAGATTTTTTGACGACTCTTATTCTTGGATTCTCTCTCATACCAATCTTATGTTTCGTCTACATCATCACACAGCCTCTATGATACTATCATTACCAACAATCCAACTGGTAAGGGAGACATTGGTGATGCTGAAGATTATACTGATATGAGAGCACGAGAAGGTTATGCCGACCGTAGGCATAAACTTTCGTACAGGCACCTCAAGAAAATGAACGCCATGTTGAATAGGCTTATTGTCAAGTATAGTTCATCAGAGGGAGTAGAGCAGATTCTAAACGATGACGACTTTCAGGATACTAACTGGGCAGCCAATCCCGTTGCTCAATACCTCGTCGAACTCCTCATCGAGTACCGAGATGATATTTCAGAAGAGTTGTTTACCCTCGAGGCTGAGAAGGGTCAAGCTTGTGAAGTAGACGAAGATGGAGACGGGAATTGGTGCTGTGCCGCCAGGGAGAAAAACCCCAATGATCCTTGTCTTCCTTTTGAAGACCATTGGGCCCATGCACCCAAGGTAAACTGGTACATCTTCCCTCAGTGCGGACCCCTCCAACAGATTGGAAATGCTACTCACCCTGAAGAACGAGTTACTCCAAGACGCGTATGGGACTATGACTACCGTGATTGGTTAGGTGATAACTATACCTACTCTGTCAATTACAAGAACGGCGATGTTCGTGAGCATACTATTGACGGGTGGTCTGGTTATGTCTGGGAGATGGCCTTTGAGTAAGAAGTGGCCTAAAATTTTGAGCACAAGTTAGAAGGCTTTGTTGTTATTGTGAGTGAATTGAGTGGGACAGACTCCAACTTTTGCATAATATATGCAATGTAGTGGTGTAGCTGTTATAGAATGTAATTATTAAAACCTAGGAAGAGAGAAATATATAAGTTGTGCTGTGTATTAAGTAGGATATCTCTCAAACATATTACTCCCCAGAGCCTCTTGCATGGCACTTGGGATAGGATCGATACGATAAGTAGGCAAGTATTGTGAATTGTGAATCATCCATAATCACGGTATCCTTTATTTTATGAGAGTAGGTAGGTATTTTCTAAACACTGATACAGTATGATACATAAGTAGCAGGAGATAGAAGGCGGCCGATTGTAGATTGTTGTCTGCTCATCTCGTACCTTTTAGAGATATATCATACGATATTAGTATTAAGTGGTCTGATATTTACATACTCCCTGCTTGTAAAGAAGAAGAAGAAAAAGAAGTCCTATCGTCAAAGGCAGAAGAAATACACCAATCCAATCATGATACCAACAGATGATAATTTGAACATATCAACTACATCACATTCCAATACCGATAATAATACAGGCGAAGACAGCCCTGGCCGTAAATCACCATCAATTTCAGCTGCCATTGCAATATTCGGGGGTGGTAATATAAAAAATAAGCCATCTACTAGTAATATTAATCAGCATACACAGAAACATCAACAACAACCAATTATATCAAAGCCATTAAAACCATGGCAACGACCATCACAAGTTGCAAATAATGATGATAATGATATAATATCTGATTCATCTATATTAGATGCCAATCATCAATCTCCTCTTGGTAAGAATAAGTTGCCAATTATTAATGTATTAGAAGTGGAAAAGGATGAAGAAGTAGTGTTGGATAAGGTTTGTGAAGAAGAAGAGCAGGATACAAAAGAGACTATGGTAGACGATAAAGATGAAGAAGAGATGATTGTAGACGATAATCGCCAGCAACAGGGAGAAGACGGTGATAGTACTATTATGGATATGTCAGATAGTGAAGCTGGTGCATCTCAATTTGAACCAGAAGAAGAAGTAGAAGAAGAGCCCGAGTGGGAAGACTTTATGGAAAATTACTGGAAATTATCTTCAGCTACCACCACTGACACTAATTTATCATTACCAACAACAGTCAAAGAAGAGGATACAGATTTGAAACCATGTTTAATTGATCCAGAATTGGATGTGGACGAGCCCTTAGCACCAAGTCATACCGGATGTAGTATAGATATTGATATGGATTGTGATGATGCCAAGATATTGAGTAATGTTGGATTGGATTGTAGTATTATCATGTCAAGGTTAACTCAAGATAATAAGGATGGTAATAGTATGGAAAGTTTGAGGATTGATATTAGTAGAGTGAAGAGGAAGAAGAAGAAGACGAATAGTGTCGGAAAAGCGAAAGAGCCAGTAAAAGAAGAGGCCAGGCAAGTTCCACAGAGTAGAGTTGGATTGGAACCACCAGATGAGTTACATTCTCCACCATCAGCCTTCTTCAATCCACATACTCATCATTATCAAACAAAAAACAAAACCGCAACTGTATCATCACCGTCACAGCTAGTACAACAAGAAATGATGAACATTCCCACACCTACTAAATCGTTTGATAACGATACCGCAGCCGGTGCATCAACTGTCGGGTCTGATGTTGCCTCTTCAGCGGCAGGGAGTCAATCATGGAAACATAACATAGACAAGTCATCTCCATTACCCATTGCCGAGCTTATACATGGAACAGGCTCAATCTCTACCCGAACATCACTAAGGGCTTTAGTTATGAAAAAGTGGCACCCATCCTATTGGATGCATTATGGACCGCACACTCTACTCATCTTCCGTTCAAAAGAACATATGGATGATTGGGCTACAAACCCTTATCACTCATCCAAGCAACGTGAATTTCTTGTAAAACTTGAGATAAACTTCATGGTTGATATGGAGAGTAATGATGGAAAAGATACTGGTATATTAGGTCACCGCTTACTACCAATGAAACAGAAGAGTTATGGCAAGAAGGATGAGGATGAAATGTTTCAATTTAAGCTGGAACGTTGGACGAACCTAGGTTGCTCAGTCTTGGCTGCGTTTGCATCTCATGAAGAGGCAGAGGTACAGGTTTTGTATAATACGATATGTGATATTCTCAAGACTTGTCCAAATAACGGCTTGAAGGATATATCTCATATGCTCAAGTAAATCGAGGGCAATATGTAATGAGTACAAATACATGTTATAGACATAAGTTGAAACTTAATAGATAGCTCCTTTGCCTTGTTGTAGTTATATAGATATAAGGTAACTGAAATCTCAATATGTTGCTCCTTCTTAAACCTCCAGCCTGCACTGCAAGGAACCTTAAGATACCCATTGGGAATAAAACAACCATTTATATCCATTTTTGCAATGACCGGAGACGACGACACTTTGGTCTTCACGAATAGCAATGCCTCTCAATAATTCAACTACTATAGGCGACAAAACAATGCAATTACTACAAGTCTTTGCCGACGAATAATTAACATTAGGCTCAATCTCATATCTATTCGATATATCCAGCCACCATGGTGAACAAAAGGATTAGGCGTCGCGCATCTTGTGAAGATATCCAATCATCAACATCAATATTAATATCAAAAAGATGTGTCAAGCAATATGTTGAAAAGAAGAAAAAGGTTATAGATATTTGTTCATTCATACTGGCCTTGTGTATTGTTTTGTACATATTCGACGATGATATTGATATTGGTGGACGGCGTTCTCTACGCTCATCATCAAGAGAATTATCAATATATCTAGAAGGTCCTTCTACATTACTACCGTGGGCTGAACACAACTTGATTGATATCAAGGATTCAACCTCAACGCCAACTGCATTATTTTGGGAAATTCCTCGTACTGGTGCAAGACATACTAAGGAATTATATCAATGTTATAATCATTTAACCATTGCAACGGCCGATACCAAGGATGGTATTTCACGTGCCAAGGGTTTACAGTTGGTTCGTCGTACTACTTCCACCCCATCAGACGAAGATGAGAATACAAGTATTTCATATACAAATACTGCTGATATTATATACACCGCCGAACCTATTTTTGCTGGACAAGAATTATTCAATCAAGAACATCAAGGAAGATATATATCAATCTTCCGATCACCAATCGACAGAGCAATGAGTTGGTTCTATTACATTCAAAATACACCCACTCATCGTCGTTACAGACAAAAGTATAGTAATATGACATTATTGGATTGGTCAAGTATACCAGATGAGGAAGATAATTATATGGTGCACAAGTTGGTAGGGAAAAGATTTGCTGAAAGTGTTGATGAGACTGATTTAATTATTGCCAAAGAATTGGTACGGCAACGATTTGTTGTTGGTTTAACGACTGATTTTGATGAGAGTGTTCGACGATTTAATATCGTGTTGGGTATTAATGAGGAGGAGGGGAATGGCTGTATTAATGAGTTTAGGTCAAGGGGTGTTAGAAGATTGAATTATCCCAAGGTAAGATCAATCTAGTGTGATATGTTTGATATGTGTACGATATTCATATGAGAACTTTAACTCACACATTGTTTCTTCTTTTCTCTTCCCCTAATGATTAAAGTTTGAGCCAGGTAGTCCAGAGTATGAAGCGTTGGCCACCAAGAATAATCTTGATATGCTCCTTTACCAGTATATTGAGGAGGAAGTATACCCCGCTCAACAAGAGATTATCAATTCATACCTTGAGGCTCAACAAGAGCCGGCGCAGGATCCTACTCAAGATTCCAAGGCTCTCATTGTTTCCCAGGGTGCTGGTCCGCAACTGACTGGTCTTGATGGACAAACCATTCAAGTCAATGGCAATAAGCTATGGGAATTACAAGGAGCTACTTGGTATAACGCCTTCACATCCTCAAGGTTTCACTGGAATGTGGCACCCTACCGTTTTGACACATGTCCATCAGGGCAGAACATGTTCAATATACGGAATGGTTTTACATTCAAAGAAGAAGATCCCAAGATACCCGGAAGGATGAAGACACGATACTTATCTTTCCAAATGGACAGACGAGACGCACGGAAGTGTCTGTTCAATGGTAGCGATACCTGTCTAGGTGGTGGTAACTTCCGTATGAACTTTGGCAAGACAAGTCCCAATATGATCAATCCAGGCGTGTTCGATGTAGGTAGTGTACGCATCGTTGCTTATAATACCATCCCAGCTTGTACTCGAAGATGGCATGATCCTGCTGAGGATATAAACTCAAGACAGCAGCAAGCTGGTAGTACGAAGATACTCCTAGAAAATACCCCCGTTCAGTATGCTCGTCAAGTCCAAGCCTCGTCAATAGACCCAAAAAAGTGTGGGAAATGGATTGAACAACGAGAGTTGCGTGATGACATATTCCTCTTCAACTCAGACTTGATAACTGTTCATGTTGATACGCCATGGATGCATATAGTTATTGATGTCGAACAGAACAAGGTCGCTACACCAGATGAGTGTAATTATGCCACGATGAAAGTTCATATAGCTAATGTGAACCCAGGACTTACCAAGGAGATAAAAGAATCTTTTGGTGGTATACTCTCAGGAAGAGATATGCCCATTGAGGCATATCAAGTCGATGGCCCCTTTGGGACAGAGTACATCCCAATTCCAGAACCTGAAACTGTAGTAGAAGCAGAAGACCCGGGTATAATAGATCAGCAAGTACCTACCTCTGGTGCAGCGGAGGGGCTCCTTGATGACAAAATGCTTGGGTTTGTGGCTTAAGACAAAAGTATCATCATTAGACAAAAAATAGGATTAGGATATCATTCAATGTTAAGTCTTCTCTATTTATCGAGGCAGCCCATCCAGCTTTCTGAAGTATATTGATACAAGTTATAGGGTATCATACATAACAAACATAAGAGTTTCGGTGTCCTAACATTACTCTCTTAAGAAAACTTAACCCCCACCTGAACCTAAGCTTTCTTCTTTCCTAATTTACACATCCATCCTACCGAATCCCGCGCTGGCGGGTGCAGTTTACCCTGTGCTATGTGTTAGTAAGAAGAAGATGTTGGACCCCTAACTACTTTTGGCGATCAAACTAACTCTAAACAAAATCTTAACTCTCAATAAAAATTAATAGTAGGAACGCGCTTTATCTTCTTGCCTCTCGTGCTTCATCAATAATGAGTTTAATATGAAACCATCATATATGCTTAATCTCAACATATATTGTTGCTAATACACCGGGTATCAACGCAGTGAAGTGTGTAGTTATTGCAAAATAGAGCCTCATCTCTAGAGCAACATCAAATTGATAGCACATGAATATTACAGTGTAATGTAATAAAGTGATAAGGAATAAGGAAAAGGTAGTGATATAAATACCAGTTCAGTTGAGGTATAGCAATTTCTTCTCAGTATGAATCCGTCATCAATAGGAGGTCTTCAGATGTTAAGTAATGCTGCCGTCGAGGTAAATAATAATAAAGATACACCAAAGAACAAGACAAAAAAAGATACAATCAACAGTACCAAGAAGAAGAAGAAGAAGTCATCTTACGATGCTTGGGAGGTTTTTAAATTTCAAGTTAGAGAAGAGCATCGTATCAATAAAGTATTCGAAAATATAGAAGACTTCCTTGAACATTGGTTGAATGAAAATGGCTGCAAAGAAAATGATAAATTAAAAC
>Ga0214481_100807_pt1 | contig 14763 bp, 14 predicted proteins | sample M1_20Mar14CPVII9_4_FD_165057 | JGI IMG/M metagenome (GOLD analysis project Ga0214481, IMG submission 165057) | Marine eukaryotic communities from Monterey Bay, California, United States - M1_20Mar14CPVII9sort6BwellG10 | ecosystem: Environmental > Aquatic > Marine > Unclassified | place: USA...
CTTAAAAAAATCAACCGATTCTATGCCTTCATTCTCAACCTCAACCCCATTTCCATCCGCCTGCTTAAGTGGAGATTCCTCAGCTTTCTTCTCAGCTTGATACTTGGGAGACACGTACTTGGAAATGCGGACAGATAAATCCTCATCTTTCTCCATATTGTTGTTATCATCACCTTTGATATTATCGCCAGCCTCTGGTCCAAGCTCCTGTGAAACACTGCGCTTATCATCTTCAGTATCAATAGATTCATGCTCATCATCAGCTAACAAATCATAGAGCTCCGCCTCTTCTGCAGTAGGCTCATTGACATCATTTTGGTTTGACTCGTCATTCTTGTCACCATCTTCTTCTTCCAATACGGATGTCTTCTCTGTATCATCAATGACTTCTGTGCCCTTCTCATTGGCATCATCATCATGCTGGCTTGACTCGTCATTATTCTTGCCGCCCACAGGCTCTGTCTTCTTGTCTGCACTAGCTGCAGTAGCAGAACTCGACTCCATTGCTGCCTTTTTCTTTGGAGACGGTTTTCTATCTCGTGTTGATCGGCGTACGGTTGGGGACGTCATCTTCTTCGATGGACTTTCTGCTTCTTTAGCTTGCTCTCCAACTTGTTGTTTTTGCACTTCCACCACCTCAGTGGCAGCTAAGGTGCCTTCCTCCTTTTCACTGACACCAATATCATGCTGATTTGAGCCATCATTCTTTTCTCTACCGTGCTCTTCTCCTATTGAGTCATTCACATTCACGTCTTCCTTCGCCCCAGTTGATGGATTGATGTATTCGTGAACCGCTTCACTAAGAATTTTGGCCTCAAGTTCTTGTTGCTCTTCACTGTCGTGTAGAGCCTCATTATCCTGGTCAGTTTTATCAAGCCCAACTGATTCATCTGCAGGTTCATCATCATCACTTTCAGCATGCTCCTTTCCTTCCTGCTTGGCAATATATTTATCGACAGCTTCATTAAGAGCTCCCGTCTCATCACTGTCGTTGACCGCCTCAGATGATTCATCTTCAGATCGTTTCATCATCTCCTCTTCTTGCTGATGTTCATTTTCGTCCTCGTCAGAACTATCTAAAAGCTCAATCATACCTGCGTCGCACACTTGACCCTCATCATGTTCTTCATTATCTGATCCTCCTTGCCCTTCTTGGTCGTCATACATCCCCTCAAATGCCAAATGTCTATCAGCCTCTTCATTATCTTCCGCCTATTGAGAAAATGTTAGTCAATTAACCATAAGATTGTGCAAACAAGGACAAGCACATGTGATGCAAACAAAGCATAGGTACAAATAACTCACATCATACTCGTCACTTTCACTATAATTGCCAGCAAATTGTTGATAGTGACGGGGATAGGTGATATCATCTTGTTGCTCTCCCGCTAAATCTTCTTCATCCACGCTATCAACCTGTTCCTCATCATCATTTGACTCGGCGGCATCTGACTGTTGTTGCTGGACCTCCTCCTCTTCATCCGTATCATCCCCGAGATCAATCACTTCATTGTCGTCATCTTTTTCATCAGCTTGGACAGCACCTCTTGGTTCCTCCTCATTGATATTTCCTTCTTCTTCTTCTGGAGATGGTACGTCTTTTGCCTGCTCTTCCGGTTCCACAACATCCTCTTCTTCCTGCTCAAGATCAATATTCTCAGTTTCTTCAGGTTCCGAATCATCTTCTTTTGATTCTTCCTCTACCGCTTCATCAGATAATAAATTCTCATTCCAGATGGAGTATAAAGTCGGAGTAGCAAAGATATGATATACGGCGTCCACTGTGGTATCATTACTCAGTGTAACATTCTCCAATCGAGGTGCAGAATTCGCAAGAGACAATTCGTTTGCAATAACCAAAGCCTCATGAGGTGAGTATGCTCTGGGTATGAGAAATTTCAGCACAGTTCGTCGTACAGCATCTTTGACGCATGATAATTCCTGCTTGGCACGTTCCTTATGACGACGTAAACATGAATTCTGTACTGGCTTTGATAAGAGCGTATCTTGGGCAGTAATGACAACATGTTGAAGATAATTCTGTGCACATTTCAATCCTAGTGCACCCAATGTAATATTTGCCAATGTTGCCCGAGAACCACTACCTTCTTCTTTGCTCGACGTATCCCATCCATCTTCAAATAATACTCCCAAATCTTGAAACTTTTCAAAGAGTAGAAAGTAACAATGTTCCTTTGTTGCATTATCAATACCAACACAATCTTCAAGTGTCCGACATAACTTGGAAGCTTGTACTAAACTATTTGCAAATAAAAGTGCACGTGTATATATTACGATGGGATGTACCGGGGCGGCGGAGTCGATACCAGGAGAATAGTATTGGGATGGTATGAATTTTTGACTTGCAAGTTGAAGTGTTAATTGTGGATCAGCCTTTTCAATAAAGGATACTATCTGCAGGGCGTCGTTTATCAAATGACTGGCATCTTCTCCATTGATATCCTTGCTACCTTGATTACTGCGCAAACCTTGATATACTTTGGAGTAAAGCATGAGTGAATCTGCCACTTCGGCAACCAAGTTTGATAGTGGCGTATTTGTCACCTTGGCCAATTTCAATAGCACTCTGTTTGTTTTGAGATTGTGTGATCAAAGATATCATGTTGAGCAATTGTATGCACGGAAGACGACATAAGAAAAACAACAAGCATATAAACTCACCCATCTACAGTCAACAACTCTACAACCTGAGAAACACTTGCTCTCCATTGTTTATTATTCTCATCCTCATCATTCCCATTAATAATACCTCCTCCTTCTTCACCCAACACCAATCCATCCAATACAATCCATTCACCAACTTCATCCAATACACACCCAACAATACCACTACATAATAAATGTTTCGTATTATAATCAAAGTTGGGTATACCCAACATGTATGGTAATGAATCTAATATATTATTTTTGAGATGAGATATCTTTTCTTGTACTGTCATACCATTATTACATGATAAAAAGGCATATGTAATGGTATATCCTAATAATGGGTACCAATTCTCATTCTTCTTGGAGTTGTTTGAATTATTGATGGATAGTGATTTGGATGTGTTACTACGTCTACGCTTGTTAGATGACTGCTGAGCTTGTGATGTTACATGTTGGAAGAAGGATGGCCATGCAAAACATTCCCCCGAAAGTGCCACATCTCCATCCCCACTATCAATACTCTTTTCATAACCAGTCTGTGGTGAAGTATAAACATCCAAAGTCTCTCGAATACTCTCTGGTGTTAAATTTGAACCTTGTACCAACATTTGCCACATGACACCTGCCGTCATATCTTCCTCATCCTCTTCCTCATTGTTATTAAATTCGTCTTCGGCCTTTGTAGAATTTAAACTTAATAATTGATGTATAGATATATGCCATTCATTTATAATTTCTAACAATTGCTCAGTATTAGAATCAGTTGTGGTATCCTTCTCAACATCACCCTCACTACCACTATTGATAGCGGTACTATTGACAGCAGTAGGGAGTAATATCTCCTTAACAAACCATACCAAATATCTAGAATCTGCATATAACTCTGTTAAATTAGTGTCACTACTATTTCTAGTGTTTATATGCTCTTTCCAAAATTTTATAGTATTGAAATTAGAACCAACGCCAACACTTGACATTGAGTTTGTTAGCCATGTTTGTAGTTCTAATACTTTTTTATTCTGCTCATTATTGTCGTCGTTAGTTATATTGGGTGGAGGTGAGTTTAGATATTGATGGTATACATCCTTCTCGTTATTAGTTGTGTTATTTGATGTTTCATTTGGTAGTAATAAATCTTTGAGGGATTTTGATAATGTATGTGTAAGTTTGGCTGCAGATTTATCAGCAGTACTAGAAGTGTTATCAGTAGTATCTGCCAGTATACTGGCGTGGTTCCGTTTGGTTGATAACATCTCTGAATTTGTGTTCGTTTGTTGTGTTCAAAGTTCAGTTCATCAATTTAGTCGGTATCCTCACCCCCCGCCCAATGACTTCAAGCCAACTCCGGCGCACGGCGCATGCATCGGGCATAGAAAGTTATTGTTTAAATTTGTGGTGAGTTGATCCATATATAGCAGTGAACAATGAACAATCAACCCCCACGCCGTAATTCATCATCGGGTGGGGTGCCTCAACAGCAACAACAACAAGTTGGTATGACGGCGGCAAATCAAATGGCCTGGCTTCAGCAGATGAATGCAATCAATCAACAACAACAACCACAAAACAATAATCAACAGATGGCTGCTGGCCTACCAAATAATAACATTCCGAATATACAGAATATGACACCACTGCAACAACAGCATTTTCGATTGTTACATATGCAAAGAATGCAAGCTGTAGTTCAACAGCAGCAGCATAGTATGGGCAATACTAATATGAATCAGCAGATACAATTGCAACACATACAAAATAATAATAGCCGTCCCAATAGTACTGCTCCGGGTATAATGAACAATAATATTGATCCAATTGTAGCCATGAATGAACAACAGAATCAAATTAATCAACAGCAGCAACAGATGCAGATACAAAATTTCCAATTACAACAACGTGAGTTTTGTTTTTATGTATAATGTGATGTGATGTGTCATTTTTGTTTTATGATGTGATGTGTGTTATTTTGTTTCAAGTTGGGACATCGATTGCATATTGTGGAGGATTTTGGTGTATCAACACTGATGGCTGAAGAGCTTATGTTATACAATGATTGAGGGATACAATACAACACAAACCTGAATTGGTCATTCCAAGTTTACCACGATCGTGAGCCTACATATATAATGTTCAATTATCACCTTTTTGGTGTTTATTGAATACTATATTCCTCCTTCAGTTGCCTTCGTGCACATATACAAGGTAGAAACAGGCACACTTTGACTGGTATGCAGACCTTATCTCTTGTTAGAGATTAACCCTCAGGAATATTATACAACTATTTATTAGTAGGTGGCCTTGCGATTGATCACTTCTTCTTTAGACGTTGCATCTCGTAAACCCACCTGGCGTTTATACTTCGATTTATGCACCCTATAGGACCTCTGTTTTTATGTTCAATGATTGGGTTTGTGCAATTTCGTGACTGCCTGACATTTTTATATACCAACTGAGGTGTTTTCTGTGTATGTACTTTTATGTTACTCACATATTATGTATCTTTCTCCTGTTCGTCGGCTCGTGCAGAGCAAATGAGGCAAATGCAAATGAATCAAACTCAACAACCTCAAGGGGGTCAAATGCAATTAACCCCTAATCAAATATTACTACTCGAGGAGAAGAGGCGGAGATTTAGTCTTCAACACGCACAGCAGCAGCAGCAGCTTAATAGCATGGTGGGCAGCAATATGAGCAGGTCTTCATCTACGGCATCCAATCTCTCTCAGAGTCAGCTCTCCCAGTCTCAAAATGAAATCATCGCTCAGAATCTTCGACAACAGCAACATCAAACGCAGATGACGAGGATGACTTGGACGATGAGACGGAAAAGCCCACCGAACTTAGTTACAACAAGTTGTCTGCAGGATGCTCTCGCCGTACAGCTGCAGGAGTCTTCTTCGAATTGCTTCAGCTCAAAACGTGGGACTTTGTTTCACTCGACCAAGAGAAGGATTATGGTGATATTATTGTCACACCTGGACCTCGTTTCAACGAGTCTCCTTCAAACTAAGCTCATGTTGTCATTGGGGGAATTGATTGGGAGTTGAGCTTTCACACATGAGTATCACTATATACGAGAGGCGTGAACAATCTAGACATTCGAGTACTTACTGTACTAGTAATTTAGTAGACTGTGGTGTTAGCTTGAATTGTCTTTAAAATTGATTGTTATGTTCTTGGTATCATCTCCAAGATAGATACTCAGACTCTAAAATATTATTCAATCCTTCTTATTATCCTTCTTCTTCTCCCATCCATTGATGCCCTTCCCTCTTAGTTTCTTGTTGTATGCAATAACTTGCGTTTTCGTAACGTTAGCTCTTCTCACTCGTAGGCTTTTAACAAGGTCATCCCAATGATCTTGATGTAAGAAAGCATCTGCACACGGAAGACTCGAGGGGTCTTTCAGTTTCATACCTTCCTCTTCACTCTCAAGCTTCTGACAGAATCGGTAGGTATCTTTCTTATAGGAAATATACTTAACTGATGTGTCTGATACAGGCATAGAATCGGTTGATTTTTTTAAGCCACTGAACATGGCATTTGCGCATTCCAGCATCCACGTAGCTGTCCTTGGATTGCCTAAACTTGTTACAACCTCAGGCCACGTTTCTACACCTTCCTTCACTACTTTCTTTCGAAGGGTGAAACCTTCTTTAGCATGAAATGTATTTGGTGGCGGTAGAGTTACACCCCGCTGATCTGTCTCAATAAGTGGCCAGTATACTGGCCAATCAGTTGTTAATATCCGTATGGCAACAAACTTTCCACTGCATAGATGAGTCAATGACGTATCATTGATGGCCGCTATGACATGAAAATTTCCACCAATTTGTAACTCAACACTATCCTCGGCTCGGTTTTTGTGTGTGCACTTCACTAATGGTTTAATGTTGGCAAGTTGACGTTTAACATCATCATCATTAACAGTCGCTTGTCTGATGATACATCCGTTAGCAGATTTAGTATCTGTCCACGTCAGCTGGATAGTTGTAGGTATATCCTCCATTTGCCAAACAAGGACACGATGAGATGCCTTCTTGTCAGAAGCTTCAGCCAAGTAAAGACCAAATTCTTCCACCGTCTGAAAAGCTTCCCTTGCCTTTTCATCACTGTTCCATCGTCTAATCAGAGCTTCCCGTTCTCTGTCCGACATAGACTGACCACGAACAAAATGGTCGCAGTCCTCAGAAGTAATGGGATCAGGATCGACGCCCTGAGAAGATGCACATGCCATATTGAATCCATTGAAAAGGTTCAGAAATGAGTCATGGGGTGCCCAACGAATCATGTATTGAAGCATGTGATGAAGCATACCAGTCTGGGGAATGGTAACTGGCCCAGCAGGACGATTACTTGCAATAGATCGAAGAAAAGAGTTGAGGTTATCATATACAGGCCCACCAAACATGAAAAGGTGCAAGTTCGGGTGTGTCATTTGTGGGATGATCTTTTGAAGCAATGCCTCGTTCAAAGGATCAGTGATGGCAACACAATCTTCATAAACCGTCTCGTCGATCCTACGAATACTTCCGTGCATTATAACAGGTGTGCGGTTGATAACAACGGTGGTACGCATGACGAAGTTCTTGGCTACATCGTATGTCCATCCATACTTGTGCACATACATGTCAATCAATGTGACAAACATCTTCCTCCAACATTTCTCGCCCGGTAGTCCATCTGAGTCAAGCCAAAGGAGACGCTCCTTTACCTCATCTAGATTGGTAGAAGGAGGATAATTGCCAAAGAACACGACACGGATATCACCCAGACTTGCAACATAACCGTCATGCATGGCTACACCTTCAAGTCTTCCAGTGTTCTCCACATGTTGGATAATCTTATCAAGTTTGTCTCCAAATACCTTCTCAGCTTCTCTCCTAAAGAAATCATTGTCTTCATAGTTAGATAGACCGTCAGCATTCTCCATGGCTTGTAAATCTTTCATAGAGTAGCCATCCAATCCAACAGGAGAGTCACTTGATTGTGAACTAGAGTCTCTTGCTTGAGAACGTGTACGACTTGTTGTAGCTCGTTGGGTAGTCGAAGCATCAGCCGTCTAAGATAGTGTTGATGGTTTAAAGATAGAGAGATATTTGGTGAGATATTATTTAGGCATAAAAAGTTCATATCATGTGTATGTTTGGAATGAACTGCTACACATAAACTCACGCTTGCTACGGCAACAGTCGCGTCAAAACCAGCTTCCCTGAGTTCATTCTCCAACCTTTCCCTATCCTCGTCACTAATCGCAATGAACTCTGCTTCTTGTCTGTCAAGTTGCTTCTGATTTATCATTGACTTGACATAATCATCGAAAAGCATGTAACGTTGTTCTCTTGCCTCTGCTTCGTCTAATTCTTCATCCATGTCAGCCGCCTCTTCGTTCTTTGGCATTAAAGAGATGAGTAAAGTATCGAAAGACAACTTTGCATCTGCCATATACCCCTCACAACGCCGGGTTATTTCAGGGGTTGCCACGCTCGATTTCTTTAACCCTTGGGTGATATTTTGAAGACTTCTCATTGTTGCCACCATTTCTGCAACCTCTTCATCTGTACCAGACAATCCAGTAGCTTGGAATTGGAGCCGGAGCTTGTAAATGAATGCCAATAATTGACAACTGTTGATTGTGTCATCATTGATACAAACAGTGTTCTTATAGACAACGAATTTCTCAAGAAGCTCACTGAGATAATCAAGTTCTTCCATCTCCAAATCTTTTTCGCGTTTAATGTAACATTGGACTATACCGTTACAGCAAATGATTCCACAACGAATTCCGTGGGGAGTGCGGAACACCGATGGAGGTAAGATGGCAAGTGCAGCTTCAAAACCTTCCAAGGCCACCTCAGTTTCTCCATCGTTAAAATTAGATTGGGCTTGAGTGTATAGTGATTGAAACTGTTCTGTCGGTGATGACTAGAAAATATGGTTTAAGCACAGAAGAAATGTTGGTGAGCTGTGGTTATATTTGAATTGACATTGGAGACATCAGTGACATACCCTACAACTTACCGTTGTTGATTCGCCACGTTCGGATCCAGCGCTGTTGTCGACCTCAGTATCGCCCACTGTATCGGTTGAGGTAGACGAATCAGCAACGGGAGGATTAGCACCGGCACGTCCGGCGACGCCAGAATAGTCCTCCGAGGAAGATCCACTAGCGTCTTGACAATCCTCCATGTCAGAATCAGTAGTAGTTGCTTTGACATTAGAAGAATCTCCTTCTGAGATTGATACACTCTGCTTCTTCTCGACGGAAGAGAGCTTATCTCCATTTCCACCACTGACTGGTCGTTCCTCGGTGTCTACCTCCGTGTTGTCAGCCTCGGCAGTAGGACCACTCTTCCCGACGGAAGATGGCATAGACATGTTGACCTATAGTGTATAAACAAGGAATAGAAAAAGATAGAGATAGGTGTGAGTTGAGAAGGCATAATAATACAAGATATGTGTATAAGAACCAACTCACGGTGTCTGACTTGGATCGTTGCTCAGCAATATATTTATCCAACTCTCTTCCAACTTTATCAAAATCATTCTCTTCAATATTCGTATTCTCCTCAGCTGCCTGACCCTCTACTCTCTTGGCAGCCTCAAGTTTATCCAACTCTCTTCCAATTCTATCAAAATCATTCTCTTCTGTATTCTCCTCTTGTGCCACAGATGGCACGGGTGCAGCGGCATTATTCTGCCTCGATCCTCTGTTGTAAAATACATATTTAAAATGTTAACAATTAAAAAACAATATATAAACAGAAACAAATACCACCACAAATCAACAAAGATATTCAATAAATACCAACACTCACATTTGCCTAAACTCTTGTTCTTTTCTCTTCCTCTTTTCCTTCCTACCAACTCCTTTCCTACGTTTACAGTTCTTACTACCATTCTTCTCACGATCTAAACGAACCAATTCCCTACCCCAATCCTTTCGGCTAACTCCACCCTCCTCTTCTCCACCGCTACAAGAATTGTATTCAGAATATACATCATTTTCATCAAATGTACCAAATAATTCTTTATCTAATAAACCTTCACTAAAATTTTCACAATTAAAGTGAGGTTGTACAACCTTGAACTCTTTAGTATTTGATAAGTTTTCACCTTGTGGGGATGATGTAAAATTACCTGTATGAAATGGATAGGATTGATAATAATGCATAACAGAATTCATTAGTTGATAATTTAAAATAACCAAAATAACAAACAAATGCACCACACAACATATTCATATATATTTACCTGTTCTAGCTTTTTTCAAAGGAGATAATGGGAGATTATCAGATTTGCTTGATGTGAAAGAGTTGCTATCTGGTAAAGATGTAGCAAATCTCATAGCAGATGATAATTTAGTACTAGTACTAAACAATTCACGGGTTGAACGATGTGGTGAACTCTGTATCGTGTCATGCCGTTTTGTCCTGGCGGAGGACTTTATATTATAAAACGACATGCTTTATTTACATATATGTATGTTGGTTAGTATATGGTATATTTATTGATGTGATGGTAGATGTATAGTGTAGACTTGTTATTAGCTATTAATACCAACATTGGTTAGTTGATAATTATGAATTGTAAGAGTGTCATTTTTTCTAGCTATTTTTTTTCTAGCTAGTACCTACTCTCTATTGTGCGAGAGTGCTAAAATCTCATTTCACCACTTGATGTCATACACCGTACACTGGTGAGCGACGGTGATATACACCACTCATATAACGATGACAAAGCACCGAGATAGTATAGACTACATGTTGAATATGTTGTAGAGAAGCAAGTGATAATGATTACATTTTTCGTTCTGTACAATATGAGGTGTAGGATCTTTTTTTGACAAAATGAGATGGGGTCAATGATCGAGGATAGATATCCTCTAGGCCTTGACCAACTTAGGAAGCTTTTGTGGTACAGAATTTGCAAGAGGGTGCAAAATAGGGATATCGAATGGCGGCCCACTAGATGGCCATTTTGATTCTTAGGATACCGGAAATGGGTACTGGGCACTGAGCGTCTCATGGTGACGTGAACTATCAGTAAAACTATGCACTATGTAATGGTGATTGAGTTGATTCAAAGGCAGTGAACAATGAACAATCAGGGTAATTCATCATCAGGTGGCGGGGTACCTCAACAGCAGCAACAACAAGTTGGTATGACGGCGGCAAATCAAATGGCCTGGATTCAACAAATGAATGCAATCAACCAACAACAACCACAAAATAATCAACAGATGGCTGCTGGCCTACCAATAAATAATAATACAATTCCGAATATACAAAATATGACGCCACTGCAACAGCAGCATTTGCGATTGTTACACATGCAAAGAATAGCTGCAGCTCAACGACAACAACAACAACAACAACAACAACAACAGCAGCGTAATATGGGAAATATGAATCAACAACAAATACAACAACAATTGCAACACATGCAACATCAAATGATGTTGCAGCAGCAACAACAACAACAGCTTCGTATATCATCAGGCCAACAAGCAGAACGGAGATCATCTTTTCGTGCATCACCCAACAACTTATCCAGACCTCCTTCTTCACAGTCAATACAAAATCCTCCTCAATATACACAACAAGCTTCTCCAACCGTACTTAAAAATACAGTATATCATCCAAAATTAAGTAATAAGAAAAGCCCTGTAACATACAAGCAAGTATTTGGTATGCCTGATACCATTCATCAATCTGGATCAGCGGATTCCAATCCATCTCTACCCAGCAATCCATCTCTACCTAGTGTGGAACAACAACAACAACAGCAATCTGGTAATAAATCATCAGGTAAAAAGAGAGCACTACAACGTCAAGGTTCACAAGATCGGAAACCTAGAACGATACACAAATCTACTCTAACATATGAAGAAGTGTTCAACCTCACTAATGCATGTTCCACGGAGGAGAAGATTGTGTTTATTGCAAAACAGGCATTGGGTACCGGTACGAATGGATTTCATAAGGCCACAACTGATATGCAGAAGATGAAACGACAGAGGGAACGATCATATAAACAAAAAGAGAAAGGAGCAGGTAACACTGTCAATCATGAAGATGAAGAACAACTCAAGGCTGCTACATTTGATAAAAGCCTTGCAAAGAGGATGGTTGAGACCAACATTGCTGGTATACAGTATTGTAATCTCATGACAAGATGTATTCGTTCTATTCTACTTGAAATTGACCCGACTAATCCTCTTTTGTTGATACAACCGCCGGATATTGAGTTATCTAGTGATGGGAGGAGACAGGCGGATGCTCCCCAGACAAATACGGCCAGAGTACAAAACAACTCGGCAGCACATCACGGCTCTACACTACGAAAGTCAAGAAAGACTCAATATCAATCTTCTACGACAAAAGAGCTCATAAAATTCGTAGGCGATCACGATGACCAGGGGAAGAAATTGACAAAAAAAGAGCTTTCGTATCGAATGTTTGATTTCTCTCGCTTCCGATCATTGCCATCCGGTAAATATGTTGCGGCAATGGTGAATCCAGAGCTCTGTATATTAGCGCGTGTGGTGAAGGATTGGATCGAAGTTACAACATACCATCAAATAGTAGGCTTAACGGAGCTGGAGCGAAATGCATTGTTCAAAGAAAACGTCATTGTACGAAATGCAGAAGATTACAATGGTACTTTGGGAGCTACACGAGAAGTAAACAGAGAGCATATTCTCCCTCTCCCATTATCTTGGGAAGAAGCTCGCGAGTGGGGTTCCAGAATGACAAAAGGTTCCAGAGTATTTGCAATGTATCCTGGTACAACATCATTTCGTCATGCCAGTGTGGTGGACTACACCACATTTTGTCAAGGGAACGATGATATTATTGTGGTGGAGTTTGATGGAGACGGAGAGGAAAATGATAATATACCTCAACGCCATATACCGGCCCGTTTCATGACGTTGATACCACAAGAATTAAAAGGCAGCAAGAGAAGACCAAGGAAGAGAAAGAGCACTACTCAAAATGATTAACATACTATTTCTAACAACTAATAGCAGTACTTTTTCATTACTTGAGATGTTCTCTCTGTATATTTGTGCCGCACAATATTGTTGATATCTTTCGTGTTGAGATCATTGTGTCCATACCATAGCTTGTTGCATCTCTCAAAGTGTGTGCCGGCTTTTACATTGATTTACTTTCAACTGATTTGTACTGACCAAGACCCTAAGCCATACCTAGTAGCACTTCACTTCATTATTATATGTGTGGTAGCAATTTTATTGATCATTTAGATCACCTAGATCAATCCTACTTGGATTACTAACTTTTATATCTTGATACTTCATTAAATCTTCTTCACCTACGGGGATTTGTGAGAATAAACCCAGTAATACTAAAGCTCCAATTGCTAATCCAACCTTTGCAATACCACCCATTGTTTCCTCTTGTTGTTTCTTTTCTACATTGTCTTTAGCTTCTTTCCATCTTTCACTAAACATAACACTTTTGAAGTAGATTATATGTATTAATTAATTAGTATTTTCATAAGCTTAAAGTAGTAAACAAGAGAGACACACATACTAGAGCTTACCTCTCTTCACTCTCATCATCGAAGCTACCCTCATCATCATCTTCTTCAGGATCATAGGTTGGTGGATCAATTGTCTGTACTGATTTAGGTTCATCCTCTTTCAATTGTCTAAGTCTTTCCTCAAGCTCTGCTATTTCCAATTCTTTATCATTTGCAGATGACTCATGTAGGTGAGTACATATATTATGTGCCCTCGATGTAATTGGCGGAGCAAAACTGCTTGCCTGTAGTATGATGGCAAAGCCAATAGTAACGAGAAGGAATATATACAGCATTGTTTAGTTATTGGGGATATCAGAGGTATGTATTGTATTAATTAAGAGGTTTATTGTTGCTTGTTATCTATGTTGCATCATTCATCATTTATTGACAAATATCTCATGTATTACGCGTGGAATATTTCACCGCTGCAACTTGATCATCTAGCGCCCTTCTTACTTCACTCGATCGGAAGCATTCTTGCCGAGCAACTCGGTTAGGAGTCAGAGCCGCCTCCGGTTGATACATGTACTAATTAATGGATGGATTGGCTGTATAAGCGGCGACAATCCTAATAACTAAGCATTTGCTACTGTCTCAAGCAAAAGCCTAGCCTGCTAATGACAGGCATACATAGGATACTCCTCTAGACTAGATAGAGAGTATGACATCCTCATACAAACACTTTATCTTATCATGCAAACATAACTAAACATAAATTTTCTCAATATATATGAATACATATTCACCTGAAGGCATCTCGTCTTCCATTATACCGCTTACTGTACTCAGGAAACTTCCTCTGTCCATTTGATACGGCTCTTCGATCTTCAAATGCTGCTCTCTGTTCATGATACAACTCTACTAACTCAAGCTTGGCATCTCTAAGCTTATCTGACATACGATCAATAGCATCTTCAGATATGACAAAGGCGTATATTACTTGCTGACATGTCTTTTTGGCATCTTGCATTGTACCCTGAACCTCCTCTAGGACTTCCGAGAATGGACATCCTACCTCATCTATCGAGTCATCATCTCGTCGACCTCGGGGAGCATGAATAGTAACACGTTTGTTTGTAGACTTTCTTGGACTTGGAGAAGGAGAAGCTACTTGTTGTTGGGCTAAAGATCTTCTTCTACTACTTGGACTCTGTCCGACCCCGACCTTATATCGGCGTTGTTTACTTCCTCGATCATCTACTAGTTCATACTTGTATGTATTCGGACGAAGAATGGACTCAGTTAACAAGCTTTCTTCTCCTTCCATGGTAGTATACGTTACCGAGCCTATTGTAGTGTCACCTTCCAATGTATCGCCGGCGAAAGTATCCTCCTCATATGTATTATCATCATATGTCTCTTCATCACCAAACAATGTGCTAGATTGATTTGTATCATCGTAGGTATCTCCCTCACTAAAAAGTGTACTTGATTCATTACTTTGATTCGTCATCTTACCACGTCTATGAGGAGCATTGATACTTGGCGGACTACCCCGATGCCTTATCGTCTGTTGCCTATTACGAAATATTGCAAAGGGGA
>Ga0214481_100808_pt1 | contig 14751 bp, 15 predicted proteins | sample M1_20Mar14CPVII9_4_FD_165057 | JGI IMG/M metagenome (GOLD analysis project Ga0214481, IMG submission 165057) | Marine eukaryotic communities from Monterey Bay, California, United States - M1_20Mar14CPVII9sort6BwellG10 | ecosystem: Environmental > Aquatic > Marine > Unclassified | place: USA...
GTCCATGATGAATAATCCTCCTGTCAGAGTTGTCTTTGCAGAGGATGAGGACTTTACTAACTTGTTCTTAGAAGACTTTGTCCCCAATTTACCTGCTAACAAGAGGTTTCCAAGTAATACAAATGGTGGGAATGCTCCTCCGCGTAGGATTAGCAACTCGACGACACAACATGCTAGTAAAGTACTCCCTGCTGCTCCTCCACGAAGACAAAGTTCTAGTTCGGAAGTCATTGAATTACTCGATGACGATTAAATGATTATATATAAATATAACATTAGATATCAGATTATATGATTACATACATGAACATTATCTAGAATAAAAGAGAATGCATCTCTCAATAGTAGTTGGGTTGTTTTTGACTTTGCAATACATTAATATTATAGATATGGTACTTACTTCAAAGAATCATTGTTTGCAAGTTGATGATACTAATACTTGAGATTGTATACTCATACGTCTTCTCCTTCTTGTTCGTTTAATGAACCCAAATCTCAACAATTAATAACTCAACCAAACTCAACATCCGTAAGGTATGTGTAGAGAGGTCAACTGCAGAAACTTTGACTAATTTAAACATTAACGCAACATAATCGACATACCCAGCCACTGTGACGTTGAGAATCAGAACAACTACTACTGGGTATTGCATTGAGGTATTTCACAAACTTGGTGACTACTTCTTCTCTCCATCGTCGCTAATACTAATAGCCACCAAAACAACATATACCATCCGTCGATCCTGCTGCACTATTCTCCTTGCAAAACATACTTGGTGGACAATCAGAATTAGCATTAGTAGTTTGACATGTAGTACTGTCATCACAGCTCTCGACTTTGGTGGATGATACGCTGCTACTGCTGATTAGAGTGATGAATAATATTATGAATATATTAAAGAGTCTCATCATAAACGTTGTGTGTTTTTGAATTAATATGAAGTTATAATTTTGATTCTTTGGGCCCTCGAGTAAATAACTCGATAGATTATGGATGCCAAGAGCTAGCTCGAGTATTAGTACGGCAATAAGACTGCAATGCGTATAGCGCGGGACGAGAGATGAGCTAATTATTAGAGTGACACTTTAAATGACCCGGGGTCATTAAAGTGTCGCACCGTCATTTTGATAGCTTGGAAAAGCTCTCATCTATACTCACCCCTTCTCCTCTATCACTACTATTGAACTCTACTACGAACATACAGCGAGTAACAATGTGGTCTCCTACTAACTCAGATAGGCAACAAATACACTCCTTCATAGCCGCTACTCTCTTATTTACATTATATTACTCAGTCCGATCAATATCAGTGAGTCAAAATGCCATTAAACGATTAGGTAGCAGTATTGCTAGTACTAGTACTCGGGAACGACAGCTTGTAGATAATGGCATCTCCTCCTCTACATCAGCAGTAGTAGGGGAGACGGCAGGTGTGGAGACTGAAGTGATGCAGGGAGGAGATAAGAAGGAGGAAGTACGACAATTATCATATGTATTCGATCCAAAGACGATCGATACACATCACGTACCCACAATGTATCCATTCATAGATATCTCCTCCATATCAAACAGCAACGGAGGTGATCCCAAGTTTGCAACTTCGTCAATTCGAGATGATCTACTATGGTATGATGAACTATACTCTAATAGTATGGATTCGTGTATTGATTTTCAATGTACAAGTGATGTTGAAAAGTGTAATAATGTACATTTAACAAATTATGATAACTCGAATGGAGAGCCACCATGCTGTACTCATATATTACGAGACATGCTACATACATTTGATACTGAAATGTCAAACATTGGTATAAATTACTTTGTTGGCTTTGGTACATTACTTGGTTTGATACGGAATGAATTAGTAATTCCATGGACTATTGATAATGATATAGTAATTGAAAATGTACAAACTTTATTTGTCATGAGTAAATTATGGAATGCACAAAGTACAGGATTACAATTGATATATCCAAAGATGGGTAAACGATTACGTGGTTTCCCTAGGATGTGTATAACATCCAACTTTGCAAATGGCAAGTTGAATAAGTGGAAGATACCAACTCCTGTTAGGCATAACGGTGAGGTACGTCCATTCAGTTCACGTGGATTCCCATACCTTGATATATACTTTGGTAAAGATCAACATGATGTAGAGTTATTTGGTGGGGAGTACATGGGATGTAAACATTATCAGACAGATGTATATCCGACACAACGACGATATGTTTATCAAGGTCAATTTGCATTAAACTTTCCACAGAAGCCTGAGGCATTATTGGAACGGTATTATGGATTAGATTGGAGGGTGCCGAAAACTGATAATAGTCAGCATGGGGATTTTCATCAGATATGTGCAGTGAATTATGGTTTGGAAGATCTTAGTTGATGTAAAAGTAAAACATGTAGAATAACTTGACAAGTTAATATATTTCTGGGGGAATTGTTCCCCGTTTGATTGTAACTTGTGACCGTGCCCCTCCACTAGGCATCGATACTACCCAACAGTATGGACCTGCTAATCCTCTTTTCATTACACCAAGTTTTCTACCATTCTTGTATACAGATAATGTACCCTCATCCAAATCTAGCAGCATTTCCAATTCGTCACCAGAGGACATACCTTCCGATCCATGCCATGTTCCCGCAGTATGTATTGAACCATCAACCCAATCACTTGAGAGGCAACTTCCATCAAATGAATCATAAAGACAGCACTGAATACTGTTATTGTCTTCCCCAGGTACCATGTGTCGAGAGAAATTTTGGAAGAACTTCGGCAAAAGGGGTGTATCATATGCATTTTGATTTGGCAGTAGGTTTGCCTGTCCTGGTCTCATCACCCCAAGAAAAAACTCTTTGTAATTGTTAAAGGTCGATGTATATGATACATAATGCTTGCCTGCCCTTAGTATATTGTTGCTAAAAGCAGTGCCGTATGAACTGGAATTTCTATACATAACACATGATTTAGAACTATTCACATACTTAATTCTCCCGACAAGTTGATCAAAAGTGAGTGGTGACCTCATCAATTGAAGGTAATGATAATCCGCCAATGTACTATCACCATCATAATGTGGTAATGCTGCCAATTGATAATCTGTTGCAACATCCTGTACCAAAATATGTGTAGACTGCTTAATAACTGATAGTGAATCATCATCAGATATACAAAACTGCTTACATGTTAGTGCTAAGTTGAGTACATCAGCCGACGGTAGAAATGATATAATCTTAGATAACGTATCACTATTGAATAGTACCGTCTCTTTGCAATTGTTTGTTGCTATCTCATCGACTTTTTGTTGATTCATATCTTTCTTTGTGCTGTCTGGTATTAGAAGATGGTATAATAATATCGTACCGCCGCACTTTAACACGTCTATAATAATAAGTATATAAGGGATTTTTACGGTGTTGCTGGCTGGAATTATAAAAAAGGAAAAGAGGAAAAAGAAGAGAAAAAGGGGAAGAGAGGAGAAGGAAGGGAAGGAAGAAGAGAGAGGAGGAGAAGGGAGAGAGGATTGGGTACTATAAACATCTAGTTGCATTCTTCTTTTTGCTGGTGGTGGGCTGGTGGCGATAGTCTCAGAGGATAGAGAAGATCTACATCTATTCAAGCAGGGACTAAATACATAATTAATACCTCATATGTTCATAGTCTATGCCCGGTTCATCTGCAGAGCTTCTGGTAAAAGCAAAGCAAGGGTATCCTCAGTCTAATATGCATATAGTGTGCTGGATAGATTTGTGGTTCATACACATATGCAATCTTCCTTTCAAATGTACTCTAATTTGTTTGCCGTTCCAAAGAATCTAAATCATCCCATATCTTTATACTAAATCTTTGAATCTGTATTGTCGGTACCATCCAATAATATCTTTAATCCATCTTCTTCAAGCGATGCATATCGTTTCAAGTACTACGGTATAAACCCCGTTTCGATACGATTGTTGCTATCATATCACAGATGATTTAATTGTTTAAGTATTCCCTTTTCCTCGTTTGATACCATGTGCAATACTAGACGACGACGTGTATACGCAGTGATTTACCAATGCATTATACCCAAACACTTGACAAGCAAACTTTAAATACACCGCATAGCTCCTCAACCCGCTGTTGTATGTTACTTGTATTAATTGTAACTTTCATTATTATTTGCTGATGTTGTCAACGGGGTATTATCATAGTAAAGGTCGTGTGGGTAGTAGAATAATCGGGAGATGAATCGGGAGACGATGATATATTATTATGGTTTCATATCATCGCGTGCCGGCCCATTATCGACCCCAAACGTCAGACGATACTAACATATGATATATATCATTATCGAGCGGAACACGACAGTGATATCATACTTGTGATTGTTTATATATCGTATGATATGTTAAATGTTAAAGCTGCATCTCGATTGCAATTATGAAGTAGTAACTTTGGGGTATTCTTGTGTAATAAATAAGATGACCGCAGAAAATTTGACACCATCACGATGTATTGTATCTAATCTATATTATTGGTGTATCTACCATCACTATATTACGATTATCTGCGTAGTATAGAGGGAAGAAGCGGCGGCCATGATTGTGCATTTTTGTTTGATTTTTAGTTATTTTAAGTGTTACATGTGGAATATATCTTTCGCATTGAAGCTTCTTAGTGTATCTCTGGTACTCATTATTTCTGGTATCTTTTTGATTTTACTAAGAGCTGCTAAGCTTTTATTTTTAAGTATTTTTAAGTCCATACTAGGTCCTACGTTCAAAACACGTGTCCATATCTTCTCGGACTTGAAGTAAGCTCTATTACTTATTGCAAAAGTCTGATGTGACATACTTAAAAATAACAGCACCATAAACCAACTCCCGTATATAACCGTCCTTCCTTGTCCTATTTATTGCATTCGTGTTTTTTTTGGCGATCTGCTGAATATATCCGGCTTTTTTATGTGTCCGTTTTGTATATTTTTACTAATTATAGTCGGATAATCTTGGATAGTACGACCTTTTGTACCCAAATAGTTACGCATTGCAAATCTTTTTGCTGACGATTGCTAGCTCTTGCAAATCAATCTTCTCCTTTAGCTTACTCAATATCATAGAAACAAAGTAGAACATAAAGGTATGTCGTAAATGGGTATCAAGTCGGTTGGTCGCTGTGTGTATCGGATTTGGCTGTGAGAGTAAGGAGTGAGGAAAACACATCTTATGTGTTTTGATTGATATTGTATGTGATGTGTTGGCGTTGGCCTATTGCAAATATATCGTATATATTGCTCTATTCCTTGTGATGATTATACATCTGTAAGAATGTTCTAACATCGTTCACTTAATTTGACAGGTGATAGGAGAAATAGCAGCTCATAAGGCAAAAAGAAGATACAAATAAGCTACAAATAAGCTATAGAAGCACAGCACAAATGTATCAGAGCAATAGAAGAAGCATGATATGTCAAAAGAGATTGTTTATATCATTAGTGATATGCTACACAATAGCAGTAGTATCTACTCATCAGTACACACCGCATATCGGGGCATTCTCTACTCCTCCGATACCGCTGACTTCATCACAGTATAATGCACAGAGAATACAGATTGCAGAGAATAGCTATCACAGTAGAAGAAGAACATATACTTTTGCAGCAGCGTCAATAGATGAGATAGAAAGTACAGATACAACAATTGATAAACATGCTAATACACCAGACAAAAATGACGATACATACCTAGGAGATCAAGTATTATCCTCAGTGGAATCATTAGCGAGATCGGTAGGATCAGCGGGTAACAATCTAGTGTCAGATCCATCATCTAATGGTAAAAAGAAATCATTATTTAATGTTAGACGTCCATCTGTAAGTCAACGTGGTGAATTAATACAATGGCAGCGTGATAATTTACAAGATAGAAAGTTTGATGAAGAGTTGGAAGAGGAGGGGAGTATATTATTGGAAGATAAGGAGTTTAATCGAATGAGTGCGCTTATTGCTGCTTTACCTTCGAGACAGAGACGAGCTAATAGAAGAAGAAGGAGTAGTAATGGAAGTAAAGCGGAAGAGAGCAGTAGTGACACATCACTACAACCACCAAAAAGCAAGAAGGGCAACAAAGAGTCTTCCTCTTCTACCAAATCCTCATCCTCGTCATCAAAATCATTCAAATCAGAATATAAAAAAGATTCAACATTAATAACAACAGCACTCGAAACATTAGAAAAAGACATGGCATTATTAGATAATGTTGCCTCATCACAATCACAATTAAGTGGTACAGAAGTTGGTTTATTACTTGGGGCGGTATTTGCTAGTGGCGTCGGGCCTATTGCCTTCCCGGGTACTAGTGTTACTGAATTGTTGGCACCGGCTGCTGCTGCTTGTAAGTTTTCTTTTGTATGTTGTTGTTAGTATTGGACATTTGGTGTGTAATGATTTTAATATACTCATTGCAATTCTGCTCACATGATATTGAACATATACACACAATCATTAGTCACGGCATCAGTTACAATTGGTTCAGAATATATAGGCAGAGTAGCGGTAGCAGATGGGAAGGAAATAGCAGCCAATACTATTCAATGTGCTGCCGAGGCTGAGGCATTCCTTGCCAATGCCGAACGTGTCAAGGCAATCTCACCCCTCTGTGTTGGTATCGGTGCCACATGCGCAGCGTTATCATTACTAGCCCCGGCTATTATTGAGGCAATGAATCTACAAGGATCAGTTATAATGTTAACAGAGATATATCTCTTCTGTCCATTGGTTAGTGTATTAGCCGCGGCTGTGGCAAACTTGGCATTAGAAGAAACAAAGGGCTTTGCAGCCAGGGCAGTTAATGTTGGTGTACGACGATTCTCAAAACGTAGTATGGTAGGACAGACATGGTTATCAACAAGTGAACAGGTCCAACGCAATTCTAAGTCAAAGACTGATCGCTGGTGGTACTTTGCTGGATCGGTATTACCCGCTCCGATAGTGGGAAGTCTAGTCGGTGGCCCGTCTCTTAGTGCAAAGTGTATTGTTATTGCTTCGTTGGCAGCTGCTCAATCGGCATACTTTTTAGCTCAGGCCGAGGGAGTTGTGGCAAGGGCAACTGATGCAGTGGCCTTAAAGGCACGATCTGCAGCTGTATGTGATACCTATGCCAATCAGGGAGCACGTAACTCGGCAATCCTACCATTCACATCGGCTTTGAGTGCCTTTTGTGCAGCGGCAACTGCGGCTACTGTGGAACTTCCCTTCCTTGACACAGTCTCGGCCTTATATGGGACTGTTGGTGAGGTGGCATTGGTATCTTTATTTCCCATCCTTTCATCAACATTTGCTGCCGCCGCTGCTGTTAGTAAGGCAAGATGTGAGGTAGATGCCGAGGCGGCTGCTCAAGCGGCAAGTACATTGGCATTAGAATATGATACAATAAATGGTAGTGGTGGTGATCCAGTATTACGACCATTTCAGGCAGTGAAAGAGTTGATGAGATTAGCAGTGAGTAGTGGTTGGAGAAGTATCAAGAAGACAGTTATTAATCCCTTTAAGAACTCATATAGAGTCTGGAGAAGTACGCTGTTGGGATTTAAATGGAGATATATTCGACCTTGGAAAGAGGGGAAGGGTAATGGTAATAGATTGGAAGGAGAAGAAGGTATAGCAGCGACGTGAATGTCTCCTATGACCACTTACTTCTGGGAAGAAGAGCATACAAAGTAAAGAAAGAAGTTATGGACTTTATTCCTGTTCTAACTCTAAAATCATATATCAATTACGATCTAGAAATCAGACTCATAGTATCTGTATTCTTCCGTGAATGCGGCAGCTTCATCCCTCTGCTCACTTCTAATCTCATCTAGATATGATTGATAAGAAAGTAGTGCCTTTGCATATTCATCTTTTGTTGCATCTCCATTCTTGTACATCACTTTGATGTTCGTCAGAGACTCTAAACTCCCATCCTTCACTGCAATCATGAAGTGTTTTAATGACCTATCCATATTGCCTGCTTTCGCCTCTATTACACCTAGATACCACCTTGCACCCGCATCACCTCCTATAGCTGCCAGCTCAAAGTAATACACAGCTCGCTTTCCATCTTTTTCTACCCCCACTCCTTCCCAATAAAACCTACCAATCATGTGATATGCTAATGAATTGCCAAGTTCTGCTGCCTGATGCCATAATTCTAATGCTTTGGTTTGATCTTGTGGATATCCATTTAACCCTGCAAAATAGAAAAGTCCAAGTTGGTGTATTGCTATGGGATCATTCAACTCCATTCGTTTCTTATATCTGTTGAATGTCTCCTCAACCGATTCAGGAACTAGAGTTCTACAAAATGGACACACATAGTCCTTTTTACAAGTGATTCTTGATTGAAAATCATTAAAGCAACCATTGCAAATAACTTTTCCACAACATGCCATGTATGTCTTTCCCGAGATTAGTGACGGTAATCGTGTCATACAGATTGGACAGTCTTCTTCTGGTGTTGGTTGTTCAAATAGTTTCTCATCGTGCAACTCAGCTACCAGTCTGTCACACTTTTTCTTGTGTTTTGTTCGGTGCTTCTTCTTACACGCTGCATTGCAATACTTTACTAATTGACATTTGTTACATGTATTCATATCATCGCTATTTCCCTCCTTACCACAACTAGCACATACTGACATATTGTCCAATATAGCCAGACTATTGAAATTCTCAGTGATGGTTTGTTCAATTGATGTGAACTCTTTTTCATTCGATGTTATTTCTTCATTATCATTCTTATAACTACCAGTGCTAGAATCCACATCCATAGAATCGCAATTAATACCACCCTCTTCTTCTACATTATTAGTAACAACAGGTGGAGTGAGAGTGTTCCTATTTTCAATTTCATCAAACATGTGTTGAAATTCATCCCAATCAACATCCATTGAGCAACTTCCACCATTATTTGTAACAGCATTATCATTACTCATATTTCTGATGTTCTAATCCCAAATATGCGGTACAACAATCACGCAATGCCTACACGAATCTGTACCTAACTTTGTATTGTAATCAGTTGTTATCAATCCAAGTGCAAACCAAAAAATTGCAATGAGATGAACCTTATAAAATTATATCTCAAAGACCGCTCACCGATTTGGCCGCCCCTCACAATGGTAATAATACCTTTCCTCAGTATATTCAGCAATAGAATAGCGAGAGTATAGTTCATATATCACTACAACTACTGCTCTAAACAACTCTTCTACAAAGTCGTCAGAAAAGTCACCCAAGTGACTAATTCGTGATTTCGTGATAATTAATAACACACGTGATAAATTCGTGATTTATCGCACATCAAAATCAATAGACCATCACCTTGTCGTCTTCCATCACTAGTAACAAACCTTCAACATTTACCATCATAAGTAGAGTACTAATAAGGTGAGTAAATAATTATATTGTTGTTGTTGGTGAGGTGGTGGTGGTGGTGGTGCTTTTACTGTCGTCGTCGTGTGTTGAGGCATTATTGTGCATAAGATGTGTACATATTTACATCTCATCGAATAAACAAATCTTTCTCCTCGTCTCCTCTTCTACCATCCACGCTTCAACCACCAATAATAATTTATTAATTGATATTTTATTAGGATTTATATATTATATAACAAAGTATGAATAAGTTTATTAAATTAACTGGCAAGCCTAATAAGAACTCGTCCAAAGAAGATCGAACAGACGCAAAAGATAAGGAGAATGCTCGTCTTCAGGCTGAGAATGCCTCTTTAGAGAAAGAACTTGAAAAATCAAAGAAAGTAATCAATTACATCTTGGACGATTTTATTCGTCTTAAGGATGAAAATGCTCGTCTTTATGGTCTTTGGTTGTCCTCTATTACATCGGCTGCACATGCTAATTATGCTCTTGTTTTAGAAGAACTAATGATGAAAGAGAAGAGGATTCCATAGATTCAGCTTCAGGATGATGAAAGCTTCTTATATTAGGATGCGGTAGTGTCGGGGTAAACCTTGACTATTATGTATGAACCCGCAATTTGTTTACCAACGAATACACCCAATGTCCTTATTTCATTACTTACGGCAGGGGATTGGATTGATTTTGAATTGAAATTTATGTATGTTTATTAGGTTCGCTTATGAAGAGCCAACCCATGATCTGTTATTCTTGTATAGATCAACATGTGAGCATAGAATCTGATTAGCTCGGATTCTTGCCATGATTGGGTTTACTTTAGAGATGTAAATATATAGTACATCTTATAACTATGACTTGGACTTAAAGTATCTTTAACTTCTTATCCTTGCCCTCAAGCCCCACGGATAGACTTGTACACATCATAATAACTACCATTCATATGAAATTGCTTCAGTCGGTCCAAAGGCGATTCTCATATCCAATGTACGTGTGAAACTATCACTTCCATACGTCAATAAATTATTCTGTTTGATACTGGCAAGGGTATCTGGATTCGTATCCCCTGGTATTGGACGATTCTCATTCAAACGTACTCGAACTGCATGGATAATACTACCCCAATTGCTATTGTATTCTCCTATGAAGGTATGTGCCCTTGCAAGTATCATCAAATCGGTAACACTTGCAATACTTCTTTGATATCTATCATGGCAAGTATCCTCAACTTTTGTACCCATCCTTAGATTTTGATCAAAGCCATCTTCTCCGTCACCATTCAAATGGAAAGCCATCGGCATGACATCCTCTTCCTCTCCATTGACAGTACTGACAGTATTCGGATTGAAGTAGAATGTTAACTCATGACAATCATTCCAAAGTATCGTATTATCAGTCAAATGTTGTGTATCCAACTCTGCAATCTCTCGTCTGACTGTAATTGGATCATCAGTAGCGATGTATACATTATGTTTCTGTATCTCAATCATTCCCGTTTCATCATTCATTGTACAAGAAGAGTCAGAACTATCCCATTGACGTAAGTAATGTATAAATGGTATATAGTTGGTAGGTAATGCATTCATATCAGCATCAAATCCCAATTGCATTCTCCAATAGGATTCAACTTCACCTCTTGATTCGGCAAGTAGCTTATCACCTCTTCGAACATGTATAGCCGTATACTCTTCTTCATCAAGTAGTGGTAACTCAAAGTTTGATAGAAGTTTCTGTACATCATTACCAATCCATGGTTGAAACTTGAGAAACCCAGCCTTGTTTAATATACCGAATAAATAATCCCATAACTTTCGTGAGTTATCTTGTATAGAAACAAACAGTTCTGCCTCGTTAAGTGTGGCACCTAGATTGAGTATCCATTCCCTAGCCTTCATTGGATTGAATACTGTACCTGATGACATTGTTCCATGATGTTTACGAAAGTATTTACGTAGCTGCCAACCATTGGAAATGACTACATTAGTTTTTGATCCATCTACATTTGTACAGGTTAATTCATCAAAACCTTTTCCACTGTTTGACATGGTTGATACTATCTTGTCCCAGTCATAATATGAATATGATTTACGTCCATTACTTAAGTATATCTTTGGATTGGGTGTATAACTACATGAAGTGGGTATTGAACAACCATTAGATAGAAAAGTTGGATGGTCAATTAGACGTGATAATCCCATTGGAAATGAATTACCACCACCATCTTCTTCTATTGGACAGCCAAATTGTGAACCGCCAGGATATCTATTATTATATATGTCGTCTGGCTCAAGTAGTAATAAACTACGATTTAGATATGTTGATGTTACAATGCTCATAATGTAGGCATTGAGTTGTGATCCATGGCCGTGTTTTGCAAAGGTATCTGGGAGATAGATGAAGAGTCTGTCGCACTGTTTATTGGTTGCATTTTGTTTGGCGTTGATTTCAATTGTTGGGTCTATATCTGGTAGTGATTGTAAGTTGGTATAAGATGATGGTGATATTAAGTTCTAATATTGAGGAACGCCAAGAGAAGGTAGAGATATGATTAAACACAGAAACAGTTTTTGTACTGAAAAAGTACATATCATATGCACACATATCACATTAGACTCATCTTACCTGCTCACGAGGTTCAACAACCTTTGGATCTAAATACTGATCTAAACCTCCTCCTTCTCTGCTGTCATCGTTGACTCGAAGAAGACGATTTTGATCGAGATCATTGAAACTTTGCAATAAGTCTGCTTTTCGTGTGGTCGACGACGAATGGAATCGTATGAGTATGACCCCTATTGATAATAGGAAAATATAACGGCGCATAATTGGATGTAGTAGCCTCTGCATTGATGTTAGCGGCGGCAACAGGGCGGCATTGCAAATCAAATATAGAAGGGTCTCGTCAAAAAGTCATTTTCAAAGCCATTGACACTATTTGGCGATCAAACTACTACTTATCAACTAGCTTTTTATTGTGCAGACACAGCAAGCGTACAGCAATCAGCTTATGTACAGCTACTGTATCCAAATTTGACATCAGTGTTTCATTTTCTGGGATTGCTATCCCACATCGGTATCCCCGTTGCAAGAATAAAAGTGCGCACGGCGAATCAATGTTGGGGAAGAGACGCCAGCTACGCTGTGTCTGATTATTTGATGCGTGCACATCTTGTGTTCATTCATTCATATCATGTGCTCATATCATGTGTTCATCATGACAACAGAGAGTACGGAGAAGGAGACCAGAACATTACTAAGGAGTAAACATAATCTATCTATCTAAACATTTACTTTATCCTAATTTTCTGTACAATGCCGTCATCCAATCCAAAGAGCTCTGCCAAATAGCTTAAGTAGGAGTACAATCTTCTTCGTCGATCCACCATAATCTCAAGCAACAATCTGATGCGTTTTCATGGAGAGGATCCCAGCCATATGCCAAACCACCTGATTAAGAGATAAGAGACAAGCAGAAGATGTACTTAGTTGGTGAATCTATATAATACACATAATACAACACACAAGATAAAACAATCTTACCACAACTAGAGTCGGACGAATCTTCACAATCCCTTACACACTTTTCAAGTATCCAATCGACATACCAGTTACCAGTTCCCACATCAGCAGTGCCACTACCACTATTTGAAAGACACTCCTTCTCCGACCAACTATAGCGCTTTGAACAACATTCTTCGGCACTATCATATAGCCATTGTTCCGGGTTTCTAATCATGTAATTCGGAGGCAGCGTCACATTTGCATCTAGGCATTGAATATCACTACTTCCCCAATCTGGATAGAAGCCGCTGACATCTGGTTCCTCGCCCAAACATTGATTAATATCCCAACTAAACCAACGAGTGCAACATTTTAGGAGAGTGTTTTCAAAGTATCCTCCGTTGATTTTCATGTAGAGGGGAGCATTCCCATCATTACTACAAGTTTGAGTATTACCTGTCCAATCTGGATAAAAGTCGGTAGATACCAAGGGTGTTATGAAAACAACAACAGTGAAATCTCCTACAGAGACAGTGGCGGTGCCGAGAAGAGTTGAGGCAGGGTCTGAACTTTGAGCTTGTAAATCACTGAGTAACGACCCATTAGCTATTGAGGCTTGGAGATTGGCTTTTATTTCGTTGTATATTTCATCCGAAATATCGTCAGCATTTGTACAAGCACTATCATCACACACCGCTTCTATCTCCACCGTAAACTCTAGTACAAAGTCTTCTAGCCTACGTGATGTTCGAAGTCCTCTACGACGTGTACAATCTGGTTCTTGTACCACAAAGGTACAACTTGTTAGTTCACCATCTGAATTGGTAGGGCAGCCTTTACTGGTCAATACTGTAGTTATATTCACCATTAACTCCTCAATCTCACTTGATGTTAGATCACATATGTCTCCATTGGGAATGGCTATAACTAATTCACCATCAAATGAAAACTCAAACGTTGGAGAAGGCGTCGGCGGTGACGTTGGCCGAACGGTCGGATTCTGGAAGTTGAGTAGAAAACAAGTGTTAGCGACAATTTAAATGATATTGATATAAACACATAACAATATGCAACTCACATGAGTCAGAGATACAGAAGTCGTAGGCGGAGACGTGGGACGTTGTGTCGGACTTGATGTTGGGCTGCCCGGAGGAGCTACTGCTTGAGAAGGAGCTTGGCTTGGGCTCTTGCTTGGATTCTTACTTGGGGATGATGAAGTCGGTGAAGCTGACGGTGGAGCCTGAACAACCTCCACAGGCGCTACCGATACTTCTTCTTCGGTTTGTACCACTGCAGCAGCTTCCTCTTGAACATGGTTATCATTCATCGTTGTGACGATGTCACCCACTACTCCCACTTGATCGGACTCAACCGTGTATACGACTGTGAGTGAATAAGTTTGTCCTGGCGAAAGATGTCTTCTAGTAGTTTCCAACGGAGAGATGATTTGGTCAAGAACAACACACGTCACTTGAATTGAATCATTTGTAGCCATTGAAGAGACTACCACTTCACAAAACTGTTTTTGTTCATCGGGATTGAGTAATCGCTCTTCAGGCATTATAAATTGTTGTTCTAGATCGACCTTGTCACCTCCACAAGCAGGTAGGGATTCAGTTCCATCCTCGAACAAATCTACCTCGGAATACAAATTGCAGCCAAACGATTGCTTGTTGGGTAGTACATATGCCAAGGCCATTTCATCAGTTACTCCAAACCATTGTGAGATACCATACCACTTAGCGTCGTACGAGGTGGTTGGAATCCATACACCTCGTTCTGTTACATATTTTGATGGGTAGTATGTATCAGGATGAGTACCCAGAATACGTCCGCCTTTAACCTTTCCTC
>Ga0214481_100810_pt1 | contig 14741 bp, 10 predicted proteins | sample M1_20Mar14CPVII9_4_FD_165057 | JGI IMG/M metagenome (GOLD analysis project Ga0214481, IMG submission 165057) | Marine eukaryotic communities from Monterey Bay, California, United States - M1_20Mar14CPVII9sort6BwellG10 | ecosystem: Environmental > Aquatic > Marine > Unclassified | place: USA...
ATCAGCAAAGCTAAGACATTTGGGGATACAACAACTTACGGGCAATCTTATGAGAAGGAGCGGTCAGCAAAGCAAAAGACCATTTGGGGATAAAAAGAATCAATCAACAACCTGTGACTATCTTCTTGAATATATATATATAGATATATATATATGTACAGTATTTGTTGTTCAAATATGTTGCCAGTAAACACCCAAGTTAGGAAAAGACCGTATAATTACTGTCCTTTCTTCTTCTAGTATGTTACAAGAGTTGGCATAAGATATCATTATAGCATATTTCTAGCTTAGCAGTTACTTGTACACTATGTTCATATGATGATAGCCACCTATTGTCACCCAAACTCCTTCTTCTATTAGCTCTGTACAGTATGATAACGAGGTCATTCAAACTCTTTTCTCCCACATCTATAGCTATGTACAATATGTTCAGTAGTTAGTAGCTTTCCTATGTCTCTCCACTCTCTATGTAGAACCAAAGGTATATCTCTCTATCCTTCCTCGGTCCTATTTAGCATCCATTCAATGCACATTGCATATATCTTTTAACTGCCATGCCACAGTTTTGCATTGTACCGCTGCTATTGTCGGAGCATCGCTTGAACATTTTATATGAGTAAAGGCATGACGTAATCTCGGTATGATCGTTATGATGATCGTCGGTATCTGATACAGTACTACTGCTCCGTCTTGATGATGGCTCACAGAGTGATCGTACCAAAGAGGAGTCTGATGCTGTTGATGAAGAGTGCATTGTGGTATATTGTTTGCTTGACAAGTATTGATGTCACTGATTGCAATGATTATTTTTGCAGTATTATCGATGTTATGATTTGCAATTATAAGCTCTTATAATTTTGACTAGCATTCCCTATTGCTCTCAGGCTGTGTTTGGAACTGCCCCTTCCTGAAACTGAATCGTCTTCTTCTATTCCCTCACTATCCCACATTTTGTGTCATGATCACTCAACACTGACAGATCTGATCTCATTTTTGTGAGGAATGTGAGTTCCTCAATGCAATAAGAATACAGGGCGATACAACGACCTCAATTATTTGAGTAATGCGATGATTCATCGCATGCAAATGACGTTTGTTGTGTAGTAGTGTGTAGTACATAAGGCGGCAATTAATATAGGCAGCATAATATATAATAAATCTATACAGCAAATATGAATATATCTACATCGGCTTACCTATCAATACTGGCGCTTGCCGCTCCAGTTTGCAATTCATGGAGTACTTCACAAACCACATCTTTCAAGAGTAGATATACAACAACCAAACTCCAATCTACCACAGAAGCTAAAGCTGAAACATATGCAGATCCAACTAGATACTTAAGTGATCATCCAAATAATAATGTACCACCACATATCGCCGCCCTAGTTGGTAAAGGATTGCATACCAAACCTAATCATCCAATCGGTATCATACGTACAAAAATTCAAGAATACTTTGCATCACAACCACATGACTATATCATCTATGATGCCGAGGATCCAATTGTTACTACTACACAATGCTTTGATGATTTACGAATCCCTCCCGAACATCCTGGAAGGTCACCTAGTGATACATACTACATTGATGATACGACGTTGTTGCGTACACATACCTCGGCGCATCAGAGTGAACATTTACGATCTGGAGCGGATTGTTTCCTATGTGCAGGAGATGTTTACAGACGTGATGAGATTGATTCATCCCATTATCCTGCATTCCATCAATTGGAGGGTGTGCGGTTATTCCCCAAAGAGGAAATGAAGGGTGCCGAGGCATTATCTGGCGAGGGATGGACATCCTCACCTGAATGTAAGGCGATTGGTGATGATCTGAAACAAACACTTGAGGGACTTATGGATCATTTGTTTGGTGAGACTGAGAAGAAGTGGAGTGAGGATTACTTCCCATTTACAACACCTAGTTATGAACTTGAGATTAAGTATGAAGGTGAATGGTTAGAGGTATTGGGATGTGGTGTTGTGCATGAGGAGGTATTGGCCATGGCTGACCGATCAGATCGTCGTGGATGGGCATTCGGGCTAGGATTAGAACGTCTTGCTATGATTCTATTTGAAATTCCTGATATTCGTCTCTTCTGGACTGATGATGAACGTTTTACTAATCAATTCAAGGAGGGTCAGATTACCAAGTTTGAACCATACTCCAAGTACCCACCTGTCTATAAGGATATTGCATTTTGGATTCCAGATGATTTTGTTGAGAATGATTTCTTTGAATTAGCCCGTGGCATTGCTGGTGATATTGTAGAGCGTATGGAAATGATTGATGAGTTTACAAACCCCAAGAAGGGCAAGACATCCAAATGTTACAGAATTACTTATAGAAGTATGGATAGGAGTTTAACAAATGAGGAAGTTGATGCCTTGCAGGATAAGTTGAGGGATGATGCTGCCGAGGGATTAGGTGTGGAGGTTCGATAAATTATTGATGAGTAAGTTATTGTATAAGTGGGGAGATAGTGGACTTGGTGACACATATCTTGTGTCTGTTGGTACTTGGTACTTATGTACTGTATGAAGTTGATATCCACTAACTGTCACTTTAAGTTTACAATACAATGAGACCCGTCTTAAAGTCTTCTCTTGAACCGTAAACACACAACTTCACAACTTACTTTATGAGATTACATGAATTCGAACTTCCCTAGTCCCTATTTCGATAAGCTAAAACAATCATTAAGCGGTTTCACCACTACCTTCCATGGCTTCATCGAATTGACTTGACAGTGAGTTAACAGCCTTGTACCAGAAGAATAATAGAACTCCGAGTATACCAGCCATGTAAGGTGTAGCAGCAGCAAGACTTCCCACGCCAAAGATAAGTATTTGTTGAATCAAAGCGCCTCCGCTCTTTCCCAGTGGATTTCCAACGACATCTACAGCTGCTTTACCCTTTGTCTTTGAATCTTGGTCCAAAGGGATGTAGGCCATCTCCTTACATGGATCGAATAATGAGTATTTGGCACTCTTTGATAAGATATTTTGTGCTGCACCAACGACTACTGCAAGCATGAGTGGAGTGGTACCCAAGTTTTGTGCAATAGGTGCAAAGAATGGCGCAAACAGTGTCAATGCATAAAAGGCCAAACCTGTTATACCAATCATACTAGGCGTAACAAGTGCCGCAAAACGCCATCCAAACTTTTGAAAGATCTTGCGCCCAAGGAGCATCATAATCAATGTAACGGTGCCAGTAGCGGATGAGAAGTTACCCATGAACGAGGAGTAAGCATTTGGATCGGGATATGCCATCTTAAGCTTGCTCTTCCAACTAACCTCGACAAGGTTGATACACATTCCATAACTAATAACCAATGTGGCCAAATCTCGAATGTATGGTGAACTGAACAAGAACTTTGCTGAGTCTCTGATGCCCATCTTAACCTTTTTCTTCTTCTTCTTGGCAGCCTGCTTCTCTTGATCAACACAGTTTGGGTCGGTCAATACCTTACGTTGCATGTACGAGAAAATACTCACGAGACAACTTCCACTAGCAACAACGGCACCCATTAGATACTTCAGTGACATACCCCAAGGATCGATTCCTGGTGCTAGGTTAGCACGAAGTGACGATACAAAACGGACATACTGTCCTGAGAAGATTAGTGCAACATTAGCTCCTAGGCCAAACAATGGGTCTGTGCATGTTTGCAAATGATATTAAGATGATGGTGAGTGAAGCTGATGCTTGGCAAGAATACATTTACATTACAATAGAGAAACTCACAATACTTCTTAGCCTCTTCGACGGTAGTAACTTCATTTGCAAATGACCAGAATAATAAACTAGCAACAACTGAACCCCACATTTCGGCCATGACATAAAAGACAGCAAAACTCCAATTCCTAACAATAGCCAATGGCGCTCCAAAGCCTTCAGGTAACTTGGCTGCAATCATATCAACAAAGGCATGTGGATGTAAAACACCAACATTTGGATAAACTACAAATGCAAAGGCCGCAAAGAAGATTAGGAATGGGATTGTACAGGTATAGAAAACATCCTTCTGATCCATCTTGTCGCATAGTTTACTATACAATGCTGTGAAACCAATTGCCGTTGGTAGATTGACATATGTCTTAATGAATGGAATCACTTCTGCACCACTTCCCTTTGCAGTAACCATTAATACATCTTTAGTATCTCGCAATATAGTATAGTTGAATAAGATGAAGAAGAACATTAATGCAAGTGGGACAAGTTTCTTTCGTTCATTTGCTGGTGGAATTTTAGCCTTCAACTTATCAACAAATCCCTTCTTCTCTGGAAGAGCTGCCGCCGCTTCTCCATCTGACATATACAATCGACTAGTACTCTTACTAATGTCGTTGATAATACTGTTGCCATTACATTGTGATACTGATGAAGTGGAACTGAAAGCAGAGGATACCGACGATGGACATATGATATGTTTTGATTGTAATCCGGTAGGTGAGAAACTTGATACTACATTTAGCAATAGCGCCACGAGTAATAGTAATAGTGTGATGGGTAGTATTTGTTTCATCATTGAATCTTTACAATGGATAGTGTGTGTATTATCTACTTGTGGAATAATGAAGGACTGTGGAAATTGTTAGTCTATATCTCGATTTATATCCGACCGCCGAATTGCAACTTATAATAGATATCAAGCAATAAATAAGCCTAAAGATGGTGATGGGTTGATGGATTGACTAATTGGATGGAGAGGAAGAATGAGGAAGCCGATCATATGATAAAAAATCGAATCGTCATTGTATGCCATCAACTCATTAGTGACTCATATAGCAGTCACTAATGGGGATCAGAATCTTTCCTCTCTTATTATTATCTTCTTCTGCGCGGATTCTGTAGAGGTCTCTAATGTAAATAAGTACGCTTTGGTATCAATATCGGATAGGTCACTGTTACGCTAGTTTGGTTGCAATACCTATCGTTAGGTAGCAATTATTGGTATCGCTCAACAGAAGTAATTTCATTCTGCATAACATCAAGAAGATCCTAAGATAGTGATGGCTACTATGATATTCCCCATCACTATAATCCTATTGCATAGTACATCCGATGCCTTTTCTACTACTTGGGGTATTCAAAGCAGATATATTATAGATGATAGCAGCAGCAGACTTTTTGTATTTGACGTACCATCATCAACATTAGACCAACGATTTGATGTAGACCAATCATCTTCTCGATCAGCGGGAACACAACAGATTATTGACAATATATTAGATGAATGTACGCGATATTCAGCACGAAGACCAATTATGGTACAATTCGATCCGGAGGCAAAATCAATATGGAGGCATTGGCGAGGGACGGTTATAGCAGAAACTTGGAAGAGCGCTGCCTGGCATGCTTTATGGACGGTAGCTGTTTATGTAGTATTGCAGAAGTATCCATTTATTACAAAGTGGTTTAAAGGTTTCAATACGGTTTGGGGAGAACTATTAGCTGTGACAACTTTCACACTAACATTCTTTGTGAATGAAGCCTATGCTTGTTGGAGAAAGTGTTTAGATATTTGCTATAATGTCCAGGGAAGGTTGAATGATCTAGGCATGGCGTTAGCTGGCTGTGCTCGAAGAATTGAGCCACAAGATGATATGGATCCGAGCTCGCTAGGAACAACATCAACCTTTACAGAACAATCGAGAAAACTCTTGCTTATCATTGCAAGATATATCAGAATGTTCAATATCCTCATGTATGCAAGTTTTACTCGAAGTCATCGTCCATTGTTAACTCCACAGGGTATGAGACGGATGGTAAAAAGAGTGTTGCTGACTGAAAAAGAGCACTCACTTCTAACCAATGCACAGGTTCCTGCAACAGTGCGTCATAACGTTGTATTAATGTGGATATTCAGGACGGCGATAGACTCGAGAAAAGCTGGCCATTTTGATGGCGGCTTTGGTTTTGAGCAAAACTTACTATTAAGAGTTGAAGAGATAAGGGCAGAAGGCAATTACATGGAGTGTATTCTTAGAGCGCGATTGCCCTTCAGCTATGTACACATAGTTCAGGTGTTAGTTGATCTAGTCACCTGGCTTTACCCAATCATGGCAATTACCTCCGAGTTGTCTTTTCAAATCGGAGTTATGGGTGTAATCTTCTTAACGATGACATATCAAGGCTTGTTCGATTTGGCGAAGCGATTTCTCGATCCGTTTCATAATGAGAGCTTCTGGTCAGGCTTTGATCCTATCAGAGTTGACACAATAATAGCTGAAACAAATGCAGGATCCCTGAGGTGGATGTATGGTCTTGATAAATCACCAATACCTTTGACTATCATGCAAGGGAATAATAGAATGCAGGGCGGTGATAAACTTGATCCATTTGTACTTCCTGATGAAGGAATATCTGTCGAGGAAGTTTCTGAGATGGATAAAGCAATAGAAGAGGCAGAAAGGGATTCTACGGATATGGAATTTTCTGAGCAGGTAGTTGTCGGTCCTTCGACTAGTGTCATTATATCAGAAGATGATACCGTCGAAGCTGAACAGCAAACATATCAAGATGAATTTGAAGAGACTCAAGCGATCATGTCAGCGCCGCCAGGAGCGGATTTTGTTCCTGGTTTGGACGATCAAGATGATGATGATTGTCTTATAGGGTCAGATGATGATGAAGATGAAGACTGCGTACCTTTAGATGATAGTTTAGAGCCTCCAACCAATGTATATGATGATTACTTGGAGACACTTACAACTGAGTATGAGGACACAATGAAACAGTATGAAATATCAGCTTTTATTGATAATTTGGATGAGAAAACATCATAACATGTAGGATACCACACCAAAGTCACAATCAACATCAAACTTCTATTTTATCTATTAGTACTGACTGCTTTTGACATCTTCTTCACGTTCGAAAACAAGGAAACTGAATCGTCGTATCGTCGCTTGCCTCCATTATTCCTGTTATCAGGCTTTGGAGTACCATATTTCTCTGGTGTTTGGCTAACGCTGGGCAGTGTAGCAATATTGGGCGATGGTGGTGGGCGTGCATACTCTTCTTCAACTTCAAACAAACCAAATTGACTGTCTTGGGTCTGCTGACTTCTTAGGTTGTCAGTGAACTCTTTATAGCATTTTGTCAATTGATTTTGCTTCTCCACACTAGTACTTCGACAGTAAACTCTAATAGACTTTTGTAGGAACTTGTCCGGTTTTCTATATCTGTCTCCTGATATCTGAATCGCAATTGGCAGGTCCTCTTGGTGATTGAGAAGCTTCATATGATCTTTCTTCGGCAGGAATCTCATGAAATCAACAGGATTCTTATCCTTCATCCCGTGATGGATTTTACCTTTGTCAACAATAATATCATCAGAAGAGAGACTCAAGCTATCATTATCAGTCATATCTTCATCACTAAGTTTCAATATCTCGGCAACAATTTCGTCTTCTGGCATATCCCATAAATTTTCTATCTCACTAGTGATGATAGTGTCTCCACATTTAACATACTTCTCATGAGATCTCAACTTCTTGATCAAACGCCTTGCAGGTTTCAACTCAATGGTTTCAGTATTCATAATCTTATCAAGAACAGTGTCTGTCAGTTCTAGATATGTGTCTGGATTAAACATTGCTTTACTGATTGGTAATTTGATCATGCTATCAGATGAATCGTCCTCGTCCTCGTCATTCATTGATATGATACGAAAGTATGGCTCGGCAAGAAGAAAGATATCACAGATCTCGTAGTTCGTCTTTTGTGTCTTTGGATGGGTATAGAGACGTTGATGTTCTTTATACCGTTGCTCAAAGAAACTCATAAGGTTCTGAACCATCTTGGAATCATATGCTATAATCATATGCATATCATCAGGCTCATCTTCATCTGATGACATGTTACCCCAACAAACAAAACTCTTTTCTGTAAGCTTTGACATCAAGTCGGCAATACAGTTGGAGCCATGAGCTCGAATTGTATCACGAGCAAGGTAGTCCATCTTGTCTACATCTAGACCACTATGCCTGTTCGAGACGATATCATATAGAAACTCTTTATGAACATCAGGCCTACCAATCATTTTAGCAGTTGAACTTGAATCTTTAAACTTCTCAAGCGATACACCAAGTGGGGGCAAAGGGCCACCAGCGATGCACTCCTTAATGAAAATCCAGTCCCTTGATGTCAATACTAACTCATATGGGAAGTCTCCTTCTTCATCGTTGGAGTCTTCTCTATTCCATATACCAAACTGTTTAGCATCGATACCATTATCAATTTGTTTCAGTGGGTCATCAAGATTGGATTCGTCAATCTCTAATCCCAAATGTTTCAACATGGCATCAATCATCATGAGCGAGCCATCCTCGTGAGCCCATCCGTCCATTGGATTTGGATCATTAAAATCATTTTTGCGATCAAACTTTTGTCCAAGCCACTCGCCCTTCTCTTTTGCCAACTTTAACTGCTTACGAAATGTACCGTCATAAACGTGAGAATATGGACCGTGACCCAAATCGTGTAGTAATCCAGCAATCTTTACACATAATATGTCTTTTGTTGTAATGTTTAATCGAGGTTGACGCTTGGCAATAGCTTCGAGATACGTGCCTGCAAACGACATCACTCCAAGGGAATGTTCAAACCGTGTATGTGTCGTGTTGATGTAGGTATAATCACTTGTTCCTAATTGCTTTAGTTGACGTAATCTTTGTACTTGTGGTGTATTCATTAGCTCCTTAGTAAGGCTGTGAGTTGTGAGTATAGGAAGTAGATGTATCGATAATCGATTATAACATATGATGAGTTTGATGATTAAGTACATGAGTATAGGAAGTAAAGATATGTATAGATTGTGATGAGTTAGTATGTGTAATTACGACATGATGTAATATGATAAAGTAGATGAACATGTACTCACGGGCAAAGTTCAATGGATCCATGAACCTCTGGATGATTGTTTGTATCCAGATACATGGAAGTAAGGTTGTGTTTGTTAGCATACCGTATAATATATTATCTGCATTGCAAAAAAATAAACACATGTACCATATCACATAAGCTTACCATCGTTAGTTGTTGCAGTTAAGAACTCTTTCTTGAGCCCTCTAAGCTTGAATCTGGTTGTGGTGACCATAATACTCTATATTGAAAGGTTGTCGTCGATACGAAGAACAAAGTTGTGTTGAACAAGCTCACTGAATGATGTGATGAGCTCAACAATAGCAGGGTGGTGGCAAAGTTGAATTACCAACAAAGATACCGTTTAGCCGCTAAAATGAGATCAACTGCCCCTTAGTTTCTACTGCCTTCATAAATTTTGTGTGGTGTTGTGCTAGTAGCAACTAATAGACGTCTTCGACGGCAATATAGCCAAGGTATTAATCAAACTCAATAACAGAGAGGAGACCAAGTATGTTTAAAATCCGCACAAGTAAATATCGGCATGTATTCTGCGATGCCCCAAAGCAAGAGGTAAGTTTTTACTGCAATGAATAAAATTAACTTATTTGGGGCTGATTCCCAATGACAGCTATTGTAGAATGGCTAAACTATGCAATGGATATCTTTGGTGCTTTATTGATGTGATATATTAGTATGTTATATACAATATATCCAAGCTATATACTACGGGGATACCAAAATAACTTTGTGCATATCATATGTACTAAAATTTATATACTCACAAATCTTTATATTCTTTCTTCAAAATATATAGATATGCCACACTGGCTTTAAACTATCCACAGTAACCGGAGATCAACAATATATCAAAGCATCGAATAAATACTTTGCCATTGCATTATACGGTGGTGGTGGATTAGTATACGTCGGTCGACATGACCGTCCAGGTCGTTTCGTTTCTGGTTCAACACCAACATTGCATGGACACATGGGATCTATATTAGATTTTGAATGGAGTCCATTCGATGATAGTATGTTAGCAACTGCGTCTGAGGATACTACAATTAAAATTTGGAGTATCCCCGAGGAATGGGAACCAATTGATGCCAAGGGTGTGTCAAAGCCTGGTAATGATATAACAGAAAGTATGGTGGATTTAGTTGGTCATGCAAAGAAGGTTAATTTATTACGATTCCATCCCACTGCTAGTAATGTCTTGGCAAGTACAAGTAGTGATTATACTGTTAAATTGTGGGATGTTGAAGCTGGACAGGAATTGGCCACGTTTGATGATATGCAGGATTTATGTCAGGATATTGTTTGGGATTATAAGGGTGATAATTATGCCACGTCATGTAAGGATAAGGCAGTCCGATTTGTTGATGCACGAGCATCAAAGGTTATGGGAAAGATTACACAGGCACATGATGGAGTTAAGGGTGTTAAGGTTGTTTACATGGGTGAGTCTGGTAAGGTATTGACTACCGGACATTCAAGGGCAAGTGGACGTGAGGTTAAGATTTGGGATTTAAAGAATTTGGATGCACCAATTCATACTGAGAAGATAGACACTGCTGCCGGTGTATTAATGCCAATGTATGATGTTGATACGAATGTCATCTATCTATGCGGTAAGGGTGATGGAAATATTCGAACATGTGAGTTTGAGGATAAGGCACCCTACTTCCACAGATTAAATGATGGATTCCGATCCACCACTGCACTCAAGGGAGCATGCATGGTACCCAAGCGAGGACTTAATATTATGAAATGTGAAAATGCACGAATTCTCAAGGTTACCAATGAAGCGGGTGTTCAGCCACTTTCATTTTATGTTCCCCGAAAGTCGGATGCCTTCCAACCTGATATCTTCCCTAACACGGCAGGTTCCAATCCAGCACATACTGCCGAGGAATGGTGGGGTGGATCGAGCAAGGGTCCTATTTTGGAATCACTCAATCCTGCCACTAATGGCAGTGCCAATGGAACGAATGGTGTTGCCAAGAAGAAATTCCAAAGTGTTGGGTCATTAACAGCAAAACTTGCCAAGTCTGATGCAAGAATTAGATACTTGGAGGGTAAGTTGGATGCAGCAGGGATATCTTATGACAAATAAGAAGAGTAATGATGGAATAGTTGCTCTTGCTTTTGTTGCTAATAATTTAGGGGTTTGAGATTGTACTTTTGGGGTAGCTTTTTGTGCACGTCACTGGATGTTAGTGGGTTGTGTGCGCATTTTGCTAAAGCATTGATTTGGTGTTGGATTGGTCACTGTGTGTGTGAATGTGACAAACCAGAGACGCTAATGACATGGTATATTAATATTTCATATAAGTGTTTGTTGCATCAATACATTATCTACTACTTATCTTAACTGTGCCGATAGGATATCACCCAAATGTCTTCTATCTGAGAGTCTCCTTGCTACATATAAGTATTGTACATGTCATATCTCATCTTCATGTAGAATCATGTTCGGTATACCATCTTTCACTGGGAATTTCCTTCCAGTATCTGGACAAATCAACCAACCCTCGACTAAATATACATCAAATAATACTCTATAGAGATTTGCAATTACTGGAAGATGCGCGTTGTAACGATTTACGATGGTGAAAGAGAGGCGATTATAACTTTTGTGAGTACATGTAGTTTAAAGGCAATCGAATAAAGGTAAACTAAGCGTCCAAATCAGCGTCCAATCATCAAGTCATTATTTTGAAACACGATATCACATAAAACAATACTAACGCGGACTTTCCTTTGTCATCCAAATTATCTAATACATCTAATGTCTCTGGTAGTTCTGGTAAAGCTGGTATTTCATTATTTCCGCAATGTGGACTTAGTTCTTGTACTGCTTTAAGTAATGCAGGATAGTTAACTTTTGGCAGTAGATTCAGTAAAAAATCTTTATCAGGAGAGCTTTGTTGTTCACATCTTATAGTCGTTACTTCAATACTGAGTGGATATCCTTTTTCAGTGCTATATTGAATTGATATTATATTGATATTGGCATCATAATGTTATCATAGATCAAAGGTTAGAGACATCAAATATAAAAAGTGATAGCATTGCAGTGAACTTTGATGGGAGATCTTAGTGTGAGTCAACACAAACCACTTACCCTTTGACACTGGACTTTAGGAAATTATGAGTCAATAACCGCATTCTTATTTACTTCAGATGATATCAGATAGGTACTCTTTATATCAATGACAAGACAATAACCAACCTCTCAATGAATCCAATCAAAATCAAATAAATAATAAATATAGTAATGGAGATCATACCTAATTGTGTGTTGGTTTTCACCGCGTTGTGGTCGAGGTGTGACTAAGTCGTCATGATTTTATGAGCAATGCAGCGGAAGTGATACTAATATAGAGGGTATTTTACTATCCATACATCATGCACAGCATAATCTCCTTTTCAACCACCCTGTTTGTAGCTGTAGCGATCCTAGCTACCGCCAATATATTATTAGAAACATCGGCATTTACAACAACACCTCCGACAAACACAGCTAATGCAAAATTCACGCAATTATATGAAGCTACTTCTTCCCCTATTGAAGAAGAGACAATAACTCAAGATGTAAACAATAATGAAAATAAGAAGAAAAGGAAGCTTGCGGTATTACTATGTCCTGCGCAGTTTTGTGTTCCAGTAGATTACACTGAATTACTCGACACAATACAAACACAACACACAGATGTTGATATAGTTGCAACTAGAGTAGCGCCCTTACCTCGAACAGAATGGATAAAGGTAGCCAAACAACTACCAACTAAGGACTTTATTGATGCAAATTTATCTGTAAAGAGGACTCTAGATTGGTACTTTGATGCAATTGAGGAAGGATTAGGCGATCTATTTATAAAAGGAGGTGAGGACGTTGAAATTTGTATGCTCGGCCACTCTATCGGAGGGTGGATTGCTCGAGCTTATTTGGGAGGTCTTAGTGGGTGAGTTTTTAATGTATGAGTGATTTATATTATGTTATTACATGTTATGTATCGATACTAAACATATCTCTGCTCGTCGTGATTATATTATGCAACAACAAACAATAAAGATCATCAAGTGCAGTATACAGACATGCACAAGATAGAATATCATCATTAGTAACTATCGGCACGCCACATATATCTCCAGAATCAGCATTAGTTGATCAAACTCGAGGATTACTTCGTGAAATTGAGAGCTCTGCAGCATGCTCAACTCAATCATTATCTGAGCGAGGAGTCAAAATCACCTGTGTCGGTAGCTCTGGCTTGGCAGGAAAGATAATTACTACTAATTTGGAAGAAATTATAGCTGCAACGAGTTACTTGCCTTTGCTCGGGTCATTGAACAATGTAAAAGGAGACGGTATTGTACCGACTGATCTTGCCTTTATGGAGGGAGCTAGAAGAGTTGAGATTGAGAAATGTATGAATACTGACTCTCCAGTAAGGCATGCTCATGTACTTCCTACACCATGGAACTTACTTGATGGTAGCGCACCTAGTTTAAAGTTGCCGAATGATATTGTGTGGTATGGATCACCTGGGGTGCTTGAACAGTGGTTACAGTATCTTGAGTAAAGTAGATTCGAATGTACATATGAACAACAATAAGAGGACAGCTGCAAGCTAACAAGTGCCAAGCTATTATTACAGCCCAAGTCTCTACATACATTTGGATTATATTATTAGTGCTTGACCCCCTAGCTCAGCCGCCTCAGAGCGCTCCACTGATAGTGCAGCACACTTGATTAAACAAACTCCTAACTTAGGGGGTATCCTCCACGTGAAAAGGTGAAATCTTATGAGCATTTGAGATTTAGATTTCTTCTTCAACTTTGGACTTTATCAATTATCATCGGCAACTGGATAGAGTATACTCCAGATATCTACAATAAGACTATACAATATATTATATTACAATTAACAATCATGCGTCTACTATTATCATCAGCTCTAGTCTTATTTGCAGGCTCATCAACGAATGCATTTGCACCTCCAACACAACAAAGAACAATTTGCAATAGTAGATCAGTATCATGTAGTACTCCGCTCTTTGAGGCGGCCACTGCTGATGCAGAAACAATGGCAGATAGTGGAAAGCCACCAGAATCAGCAGATAGTGATGCTAATATTGATGATGTAGAAATTCCAACAAATTTACCCAGTGATGTTGGTATGGATTATGTTCCATTGGCTACAATGTTGGCTACTGGACAATTAGTAGAGGCAGATCAGGTAAGAGAATACGATATGTAATCTTCACATATGTATGTTACAGTAGAGGTTGGATTTGCATTTGATTGAGTTCTGTACTGTAGTTGGGAGAATAATTGTCACGTATGTCAGTATGTGTATGCAATTTTATGTATTGCAAATATTTAGAGTGGATGCATTGGGAAGTACCAATTTGCTATTCAATGTATTGCAATTCTTAACATTTTATCTTTTCCTCTTCAATATATTACAGTTCACCCGTGATGCACTCATCGTTTTAGCTGGATCCAAAGAGAAGGGACGTGACTTTGTTTACTTTACTGAAGTGAAAGATATTCCCTCAACTGATCTTGCTACTATTGAACGTTTGTGGAATAAATTCTCTCGTGGAAAGTTTGGTTACAGTGTTCAAAAGGTTCGTAATTATATGTGGTGCTATGTATACTTTCCATTCGACTTATCAAACATACAAGCTAACGCGAACATCTCATACAATACATATTAGAAAAAGTACAGACAGAGCAAAGAAGATTTTGAAGTATTCTGTAAAAAGATTGGATGGTTAACCACTGATGGTGATGTCGAAAGGAAGAAGCGTTGGTTTGGTGCATCTGAGTTTATATATGATGTTAAGAA
>Ga0214481_100811_pt1 | contig 14732 bp, 11 predicted proteins | sample M1_20Mar14CPVII9_4_FD_165057 | JGI IMG/M metagenome (GOLD analysis project Ga0214481, IMG submission 165057) | Marine eukaryotic communities from Monterey Bay, California, United States - M1_20Mar14CPVII9sort6BwellG10 | ecosystem: Environmental > Aquatic > Marine > Unclassified | place: USA...
CAAAAGTGTGATGGAGGGCCCTGCAATGGTGCTGATAGTGTCCATTGGTCTTTTATATACATATACATGAAAGAATTACCAATATATAAGAAGGGGAGTGGTTGTATACCTCCACGTTTAGGTGATATGGTACATTGTCGGACAGCCGGTTCGATTTCGAAAATCAGACCCAATCTCTGAGGCAAGAGAACCGCCAACAAGTGGCCACAAGAGTGTGATGGAGGGCCCTGCAATGGTGCTGATAGTGTCCATTGGTCTTTTATATACATATACATAAAGGAAATACCAATATATAAGAAGGGGAGTGGTTGTATACCTCCATGTTTAGGTGATACATTGTCGGACAGCTGGTTCGATTTCGAAAATCAGACCCAATCTGAGGCAAGATAACCGCCAACAAGTGGCCACAAAAGTGTGATGGAGGGCCCTGCAATGGTGCTGATAGTGTCCATTGGTCTTTTATATACATATACATGAAAGAATTACCAATATATAAGAAGGGGAGTGGTTGTATACCTCCACGTTTAGGTGATACATTGTCGGACAGCCGGTTCGATTTCGAAAATCAGACCCAATCTGATGAAGCAAGAGAACCGCCAACAAGTGGCCATAAAAGTGTGATGGAGGGCCCTACAATGGTGCTGATAGTGTCCATTGGTCTTTTATATACATATAAATAAAGGAATTACCAATATATAAGCTTTAGAATGATAGCATACCACCACTTGATGATCCAACATTGTTGAAAAGCTGGTTGACACTTGACACTGCTTGTCAATTATCATCAAGGGGCTACAGAGTTCCTTAATTTCATGTTAGAAGCATCTATCATCTTGTTATATACATATAAAATGAGAATTGAGTAATAATGAAGCTCTTTCATGATTGCATACTGTCAATACACACCAAATAGTTTGTTGGCGTACTTTGTTTTTGAATTTTTATTTCACCTAAGTTCCAACAAAGTGGTTTCAAAGTAGGTTAGTAGGTCCTTTAAATGTGGTTCGAGTGTTTATCATCTTGTTATTTACCTAAACATTAGTGGTAGATTATTAAATAAGATTATGTATGATTCAATACCACTAATACATCTCCATTCATCTGATACATGCTGAATATGGGCGCTTTTTTGGTGTTTTCTTGTTCATTCATGATGCATTGGGATTGTATTAGTCAAGTTTTTCATGAGAAATAGATCATTGATATAAAGATGATCATATTTGATATGTGAGTCATCTCCTAGATCCTAATATTGATGGTACTACAGTGGATTTAGTGCCAAAAACACATGTGGAATGAAGTTTGGGGTGGCATCAAGTTATTCTTTCTTGTTTATTGGCGAAAATGCCATTTATTTGAAGACAGACTTCAGAAGCTGTATCTTTGAAATCTGCTCACCACAAAAAGCAATAGCATTGGCCCACCTCACGACAATATTCCTAACTAATCCCACAATATCTAAACAGGTCCACCCACACTAATTTATTCATAAAAAATATATAAATAATACAAATATGCCATCCAATTATAGAGGTGGGCCGAAGAGAAATGATGGTAAAATAGCGGAGAAGGTAAGAGCATTTTTTATCAACTTTTTATGTGATTGTTCTTGTAATTTGCAAGTAGTTGGGATTGTTGGTTGGTTGTTGTTGTATATTTCGAGACCTTTTCTTTGTGCGTAGTATGGATGAATTGTTTATTGGTAAAGTTGGGGTATTTTCGAGTAGAATTGGGCGGTGGAGGGGGTTGATATAATTTAGATTTGATAAGAGGTGCATGTACCACCACAAAAATCCACATGATATGTCTGGCAGCACTATGGCACAGACAATAGCCCCCAAGAGGTACAATTATTAAGTTTATGCGGGATATCGGTGCCTATCGGTACGCATCATTATCATCAGACTACAAGTATACACACACTATCAAAATATTTATAAAAACATAAACAAGGCAATAAATCTTAAACTACGGCAGTCATAATATACATCCAGAAAAACACATTGCAAATTACATAAAAGACACTCATCATTAAAGTACTGTGGGGAGATATGACGTAAATTGAAGGCCTCATTGGAAATAATGTTAGTAGTAATTGTCAGATTTTTTTTCGGTAGAATTCACGTCTTCACCTTTCTAAGTGCTAGACCAATGAAAGCGCCCTTAACTCTTAGCATTAATCATCTGGGGAAGAAATCGATTAGAATAACACCACCCAAGACTCTCTGTTAAATATATATCACCACCTATTTCAGTGCCTTGCGTTGCCAAGAACTCCCAGCTCAATTTACAAGTGTGCACAACTTCGGGTATTTGAATGTTGTTTTGAAGCCGGATACATATTGCATTGAATCAAATATGAAGCAGATAATGGAGAAGACCCCCCATTGTTTTGTAGATATTGTGTTCTGGATTCTTTATTTTTACATTTGGGGTTTATGTTTTTTGATGATATCTTTTTGTTTGTATGGAATCAATACATAATTATCCTTACTCTCTCACAAACATATACTCACAATTTAATTTTACTTCCTTCTTCTTCAAATCTATACAGTTCAGAGACGCATGTCCCCCACACAAAATGAAGGATCTCGACTCTCTTGTTAAACAATGCAAGGGAAACGAGAAACAGATTGAGGAAAAAATTCAGCAATGGTGGGAAGAACCTGCAATCGAGGAACCACAGTGGGAAGCAGTCGCTAAGAATAATAAAAAGGCACCAGAGAAGTCATCTTCTCGTGGTGGTGGCAGAGGTGGAGATCGCGGTGCGTCACGTGCCAATGATCGTGGAGATAATTCTGGCAGAACTGAAAGGAGGGGTGACAGATCTTATGGCAGTGGAGGAAGAGATGGACCACGTAGGGATAGCAGAGGAGGCGGCAGAGCCTCTGGACGTTATGGTGATCGGGATAAGAATCGAGATAGACAGAAGTCTACTCCAGCTCCCGCTGGTAAAAAGTCTGCTGCTCCAAAGAAGAAGGAATCTGGTGTTCCCACCCCTGTTACGAATGCCCCAATTCCAAAGGGAGCATGGGGAACAGGAGGACAATCGTTTGCTGCCGCAGCTGCGTCATCATCAACTCCTGCAGCATCAGAGCCACAGGCAACCCCCGCTATGCCAGAACCGGAGAATTCAACATCTGTTTCAGAACAGCCAAAAGAGGAAGCTCCCGTTGATATTGGTGTTCCGGCCGTAAATATTATTGCAACTGAAGACCCTACCCCTTCTGGAATGCCTGCGGCACCGCCCGTGGCATCTGGCAATGTTTGGGGCAGTAAGGGAGGAGCTCACTTGATCCAAGCTGTAAAGCAACCTACTCCTGTCCAAATTCCGTTAGCCCCAGAAGTTGATGTTGAACCCGAGCCAGTAGAACAAGAAGAAGAGCCGGTCGTTGTTGAAGAACCAGAGCCTGCGGTGGTGGAACAAACGTTGGTGAAGGAAAGTTCATTTGGATTAGACAATGTTCTCCCATCAGTGAATGGAGCAAATATCAATGCATCGGGCTGGGAACCTATTCTTGATTCAAATGATTCTACATCGCAACAACAACAGCAACTCGAGCCTTCTCCAGTCGGCGCAATTTCTGCTGCTCCGTCTATGCCAGAGCCAGAACCAATTTCGTTACCAAAACCAACAGCTGCTGAGCCTATTGCACCTTCTGCACCCGTAGGAATGAAGCCCAACAATGTGCTCAACATGGGTCGTTGGGAAACGGGTGACGGTGATGATGATTTAGACTTTGGATTCGGGTCGTTTGGAGCTCCTGAGAATGATACCGAGGCTACAACAGCTACGGCTAGTTCCACCAGTGCATCTCAAACTCCATCAGCTTCTGCTGCACCTGGCGCCTCTCCAGCTCGTCCTCCACCAGGCCTTTCAATGCCACCTATGCCTACTAATGCCATGCTTGTGCACGAGCTCGAGGGCAAGCTTGATAACACGACACTCGGAACAAAGGTTGAAACGAATAACACTACTGCTACAGCACAATCATCTCAGCCTCAACTCCCTACTGTGAATGGATTAGGGAACCCCCCTGGCATGTCTCAGTACAATGGTATGGGAGGAATGTTCCCTTCTGCTGGCGTGCCTAATGCTCTTGGAAGCATGCCTACAACTCAATTCCCTCTCACTGATACCTCAACGAATAACCAACAGCAGTCTAATACCCAACAGAATGATTCGAGGTCAGGATTACCTTCTCAACTCAACCAACAGGGTACTACTCAACCTCAGCAGTCTGCTTATGCAATGCAACCAACAGCTGCCGGTGTACAAAGTAATACAGCAGGTGCCCCAGGCACTACAAGCGCTCCTAATGGCGGTGTGAATGTTGGAGCCCCAGGAAGTGGCAACGCACCAGGCATGCCCCCCAGCATGCAACAGCAACAACAACAATACCCCAACCCAGCTTACATGTACGCTCAGCCTAATCAATTCAATCAGATGGGTCACCCAGCATACGGCATGCAAGCTGCAGCATATGGATATGGACAACAGTTTGCACCCCAAGGTGGACATCAATTCGGCGGTTACAACCAGCCAGGCTTAATGGGGCAGGGTGGAGGCGGATATGGTGCTCCTTCTCACTATGACGATCAGCGTGGCGGACCTCGTGGTGGCAATAATAATAACAACATGAGAGATAATGGTGGATATAACAAGGGAGGTGGACGTGGATACCGTGGAAACAGAAACAACCATCACCAAAATAATCACGGATCTGGATATGGTAACAACAACAATAACAACTATGGTCAGTCTAATCCTAATGTTGGTGGTGGATATGGTGCTAGTCCATATGGCAACATGGGATATGGTGGCCATCAAGGGGGATATGGAAACCCCAACGCCGGTCCATCTGGCATGGATCATTATGGCATGCAACAGCAGCAACAGCAAGGTGGATATGGTGAAAAGTCAGGTGGAAACCAGCCTTTCCAGCAACAGTCTCACCTTCATCAACAACCTCTGGGCTTGCAAGGAGCATCTACCGATACTGGTACCGCTGGAGGTGCATCATCCGGAGGAGGATGGCCCGGTCAGTCTCGTCAGAATTGGGGTGGAAATTGGCAACAAGAGAATTGAGCGCCGAAATAGATTGTCTGACTTTGTCTTTTGATGATTCAGGGATATAATCATCTTTCGCTAGTAGAGTGTACTTGAGTACACAACAAACATAAAAAAAACATGTAGTAGTAGAGAGTTTCTTTCACACTTTCACTTGGTTTCTTGACTTCTAATATTAGTGCATGTATGCCATCATCATTCTTAAACATATGTACTCTCACTCATCTCCTTGCTTGCTTGAGAGTGAAGGTAGGTTCTTAGTATCATATATCCACTCAAGAGGACTTGAGACTTGACCTGATCAAGAGTAACAAATAATTAACAATCAATCTTTAACCTACACATATCAACGATTGCATAAGAATAAAGGATTGGCTCTATGATATTGTGCTAGTAATCAGTTTTTTGACGCTCATTCGATTGGCAGCGCTTTCACAACAGCATGGGTATGAAATTATAATGTATTATTATAATTTATCACATGAAGATCACACAGCATACCATACAACATGATTCATGACAGTTCATGATATCACATTAGCAGTACTTCGACAGTAGGTGGTATATGATATAAATAGAGATATGATATCGCATCATATACATCAATCTTAAATTACAATTATATCATACTATACATCATACCACAGCAGACTTTCAATATTCAAAGAAGATGATATCTGTTAATAAGAATATCAATGATGACAACCCTTCAGCTTTACCAGTAGTCCCTGTTAAACCTACATCACGAGCTAGAGCTTATAGAATACCAAAGAACAGTGAGCACGCTGCGCTTGCTGGGAATCATCAAAATGTTGCAGTAGATAACATAGATAAGAATGCTGCAAATACTAATGACTCCTTCCTATGGGCAACGAGAGAGATTGCTGCACTAGATTTCTTAATGAATGTTCCATTATCTGCAGAAAAAGATATCGTACGAGCTGGATTGAGTGGAGGACGATGGCATAGACATAATTCTAACAACAAGCATAAACAGCAGCCTCTATTAGAAGAAGAAGAAATTAAAAGCTGGGGTGGTACAATTGCAATGAATAACAAATCGTTGAGTACTTTTGATGTTGCTAGAAACTCTGAAGATGAAATAGGGAGAGTAAGTGATGTTGCCACTGAGTTATCTTCCATTCACAGTCCTTATCAGAGTACTGCCGCAGTACCTGATCAACGGTGGTGGGATAGACTAGTTCGTAATGACAAACGTTTCTTCTCTGCTGCAAACCAACAAGCAAGGAGAAGAGAACAGTTAGAATTGGAAGAGAAGGAACTAGAAAGGCCAACTGAGTCTCCATCTTTGGTTATGATGGGTACTGCTGCTAATTTAAATAGAGGTGTTGCCATCACATCAGATGGCAATGATATAACATCTACACCAACATCTACTGCCACCACAGGTGTTCCAGGTAGACGCCTTGATGGTATTGATGCAATAACTGTCACCTTGCCAGAGGAATTTAGAGTCAGGCCTGCCCCACTTCGAACTGTAGCAAGGAAAGCTGCAGTGAGAGAGTGGGAGATACGAGTTGCATATGGCCAAGGAAGAGAAAGTCATTCTAATACAGCAACTCCAAGAAACGCTTTGTTAGACGGCAGATGCTTCTTTTCCACAAAGAAATCATATCCAATTGCTGTATTCTCTACCATCAAATATGAACCGAAAAGGGAAGAGACGCTAAGAAGAAGAAAGATGTTAGAAGAGTTGGGAGGAGGAGGGACTCAGTTTATTCTACCGGAACGTGATTGGCGAGGCATATCATATAGAGCACTGCTACCTCAAGATACTAAGCAAAAAGAAAGTACACTGGCATTCAATCGCCTTCTTGGTAGCAACACATCGCCAACTGATAACAAGAGAAGAAGGAAGAAGAAAGTATCATCTCCATATGAAAACTCGTCTGACGAGGATGATGATACATCTTCCGTATCATCCTCAGAATCTTCAGTAGCTAGATATCCTCTTGGTTTTCTCGACGACCCACAAATGACACAGGGAAGGAATAGAAATGTAATGATGGGAGATAAGGTCACAGGCCCAGTCATTTGTTCAACAGTGGCGTTTGTAAAGCCTAGAGAGTTGAAAAACGACCTCAACAAGCAATTTAAGGAGAGATTTGACGGTGAGTTTATACTGTATATATTAGTGCCACATGCTGTTATCATATCTTGCAATCTGCCCGCTCATAATCACTATAAATCTCTATCAAGGTTGGGAGCCTCATAAAAGTCAGAGAAAGTTTATTGGTGCCAAAATTATAGATGGTGTGTACACCTTGATAGATCCAACAGAAAAAGAAGATATTAATCTCAATAGAGTAACTGAAATGGAACGTATCAGGATGCCCCCTTCTCTAACACTATCAAAAATAAGAAGGTGAGTAATGCAATACGAGACATATATCGACTTGATACTGTAATGCTAACAGGGTCATCTTCTTGCAGCCTGAAACAACAAGCACTTGTTGCTTGTGTCCGCGGTAGGATAGAGATCAGCACACTAGCTCTTGCTTGTATCTACTTTGAACGACTGTGCTTAGATTGCCGTGTAGACAAGAGCAATCGACGACTATCATTTGCTGCATGTCTTCTGTTAGCTGCGAAGACCAACGAGTCCAACTCTGTAATTGCCTATGATTGTGGTACAGAATCAAAAAGTGATACAGCAGACTCTCAACTGCTATCAATGACCAGTTTTGTTCGTCCGAATAAGAAGTCTGGAAAGATCTTTGAGAGTTTGATTGTATTCTTTACACATGACTGGTCATTATCTCTGAAGGAGCTCTATGCCGCAGAATGGATAGTGTTCACCTCACTAGGTTTCTCACTAACAGCCAAGCCTTCCGAGGTAGCCTTTCATTTCAAGCGTTTACTGAAGACTCTAGAGTGGAATCCAAGGAGTTACCTAGGAAATGAAATGTACCGTCAATGGCTTGATGCCCTAGCTGCGGAAGCACGTCAAAACGAGAAGAAGAAGCTGAAACGAAAACGTCGAATTGAGCGAAATGAGCGCAAGCTAACTGAATTGTATTCTTCTACCATGCAGCCGCCAGGGATAGGAGAACAAACTCGTCGTAAATCTTCAATTTCAGGCACAGAAGAAGTTCCCTACTCTTCGTCTCGGAGGCATTCTACAGAGTCAATAGTTAGGCCTAGTGTGTCTTCCCTAAGTCAAGTGAGGAGACCAGCATCTGCTTCTGCACAATACTCAGAGCAACCACACGGAGAGGGTAGCCCAGGTAGGAAAGGTGTTAGAGGTATACTATCACGTCTTTCCAGACGAACACCGTCAAGGCACTCTGATTTTGAAATTGGAGTAAATAGTCATGGAAACCTTGATAAGCTATCACCCAAGTCAGAGAGCATGAGACAATCCGTTTCATTTCCTAATTTATCATCATTAGATACAAGAAAAGATGATGTTGTTATCGAGTTTAAGAGCATACACGAGGATGAGCAGGAGATTTTTCATAGTGACGGATCGATTAATAGAGAGGACGATGATGAAGGATTGTTTGTAGTCTAGCAATATAGCCTGACTATTACCTTAATTCAACTAACAACCAGAATGCAATACGTTTCTCTGTACTTTTTACATTCATTCTCTTTCTTCAATTCTTCTTCTTAGTACACCCTCCCTAAATCCTGCTGCATTGATACATGTTTGGAAGACTTAATATTCCATCAGTATACCCACTCAACTTCTTATTGTGTTTGAAAAGGTGAATGTCTTACTCACTTCCATCTCCTTCAGCAACCACCTCCTCGGGCTCCTTTCCAATTAATTTAGCAACCACCGGAGTTAATAATACAGTAGGAGGAAATCGAATTGGACTAGCAGCTTTATGTGCTGCATAGGCAATTGCAAATGTTCCTGCCTTTTCGGAGTTTTCACCAGCACTAATACCAACTTTTGATAACAAACTACCAACATCAACGCCATTATCAACTAATGCATAACATATCGCGAATGATACAATAGCAAGTGGAATTGATGTGGCCAGGTATGCAACACCATACTTTGCTAATAATGATTTAGCACTCTCACCATCATTTGATTTAAGTGATTGAAACAGTCCTGCTTCTAATCCATACTTTTCTGTAGTTTCTTCAACATTATCATTATCTTCTTGAGCGTATATATTGGTATATGTTCGTATATTATTGCAAGGAGTCGGTCTTCTTTGTTGTAGTGATTGGGATATTCTATAATTTTGAGCATGTGATGTGGTTGTTGATATTGTTTGAAATGCACATGATATGTCGAGTATAGCTAACACGGCGACAATTAGTACCAATGAAGGGAAGATTCGTGAGTAGGACGGCATGATGATATGTGATATTATCTTATTCCAATAGGGCCCTTTATTGAGATGAAGAGTTGATAAGAGATGATGATAATGATGAGTTGTCATCAAAATAAATCCAAGTTGAAATCAAATCTATGTATCGTTTTATCGCCATAGCTGTTGAAAGGAAGAGTCTACTTCTATCTACTAGGTAGCGCCTATTATGCATAGTTTAGAGATGCATAGGTGGATGGAAATACCTTGAGCCAGGGCGACAGAACCATTTCAATTCTCTTACGAATCATACATTATGGTTGCAAAATTATGATGAAAATGCTGGTTACACAGGAGATATTATGTTTGTGTCTCTGGTAGTATGCAAATCTAAACTGGTAGTATCGGGACAGATATTTAATTATTTTATTTATTTTCATTTATACGAATACAATGATTTTTTTTTTGTGTAAAGAGCGGGAAAATAAAAGGTTGATTGAGTGTTGATAAAAAATATAGACGCACTTGTGTCAACGTTATTATTAAACAATCATCGACTTTTCATCATTAGTTCTTACATAGTAATCATACCAAACATTAGTAGCATTGCTGCGCATCAACAAGATGAAGAACATTTTGATGTCCATTGCAAGTCTTATTATTCTTCTGGCTAATCCTCAATCTTCATCAGCAACATATACTCCTTGTCCAAATTCTTGTTCAGGAAATGGAGAATGTACAACTCCGTGGGGTGTTTGTGAATGCTTTGCAGGATTTACTGGAGCTGATTGTTCAAGCCGAAGTTGTCCATCGGGCTCTGCCTGGAGTGACATTGCTACAGTAACTGATGTAGCACACAATACAGCTGAATGCTCCAATCGAGGAAAATGTAATCGAGCCACTGGCGATGTAAGTTTGTTTTGTTATTGAGTATTTCTCGTTCTATAACTTTGACCGGAACTGACAGTAGTACACATCAAATTGTTCCCTCACAAAGTGCTCGTGTGAGCCAATGTTTGACGGTAGTGCTTGTGAGAGACTTGCATGTCCAAATAATTGCTCAGGAAGGGGAAGGTGTCTCGATTCCAAAGCATTGGCAAGAACGCAAGATCCTGGCGTCCTCAGAAGTAGTTGTACATCGGCAGATATTTGCACAGATGTAGGTTGTACAGTTCGAGACTACAGTGCTTGCTCTGCAGTACACGTCTACGAAACACCATGGGAGGCTGACAAATTCTTTGGTTGTTTGTGTGATGAAGGATATTCTGGATATGATTGTTCACTTCGAACATGTCAACGAGGAGATGATCCATTAACGACATCACAGAATAATGATGTTCAACTACTTGAATGTCATGCAGACTTTGGAACATTCACTTTGAGCTTCAAACGAGAGACTACAAGTCCTATATCTGTTGACGCGTCAGTAACGGAGTTGACAAACGCCATCAATGCTTTATCATCTGTTGGAGAAGTTGGTGTGTCGTGGACTGGCGGAATCGATAGAGCATGCGTGTCATCGGGAAACAATATCCAAGTCACGTTTCTCCAAGACTTTGGAGATATGCCATTAATAATTCCGGATGGTTCCAATCTTGGTCAAACCTCTGGTGCTGATACACCAATCATTACATCACAAAAAGTTGTTACCGGAGATAAAGAATCTGATTTATGTTCCAATCATGGCACATGTGATGAAGCAACTGGTGTCTGCGATTGTCTCGATGACTGGATGACATCTGATGGATATGGTAATGCAGGAACGAGGGGCGATTGTGGATATCGAGCTTCAGGCACGACCTCGACCTGTCCAGGAGAGCCAGCATGTTTGGGGAAGGGCACTTGCTCAGGACCTCCATCCTATAGATGTGAATGCGAAGCCGGAAGAAGTGGGCCGGACTGTGCCATCATTGATTGTCCTATCGGCAAGAGCTGGTTCTCGTTTCCTACAGCCGACAATGAAGCCCACTCTAATGCAGTTTGTAGTGACATGGGTATTTGTAATCGTGACACTGGCGAGTGTGCTTGTCGACCTGGCTTCGAAGGAAGTGCATGCGAAAGACTGGATTGTCTACAAGATTGTCATGGCAATGGAGAGTGTCTTTCAATGGCAACACTTGCAGAAAAGTATGAATTGAATGGTGATCCGACACCCAAGAGTTATGGAAATGATCTAAACAATCCATTGACTTGGGATGGTGATCAAATCTTTGGTTGTCTTTGCACAGAGGGGCACGAGGCTTACAATTGTTTGGCTGATTCATGCCCAAAAGGAGATGATCCTCAGACACAACACCAACACAATGAAGTACAACAATTATCATGTACTGACAGTAATGATGCGGGATCATTTCATCTTAGCTTTCGAGGTGAACCAGTCAGTGTAACAGCTACTAAAACTGCTGCAGAGCTGGAAACATTACTGAATAGTATTTCAACTCTTGAACGAGTTTCTGTATCATATGAAGACCCTGCAATCTACGTCGGAGCTTCTGGTTTGGATGCCGATGCTTTACAGATCTGTCGATCAAGTGAGGGACTTGTGAATATCGAATTCCTATCACCCACGGGCAATGTTCCTGAACTAGTCATTTCAAACACTGTTGATATTGATGGTGATCTTACCATTGTGACAATTCAGGATGGCAATAAGGAATATATTGATTGTTCAGGTCGAGGACTATGCGACCATACCTCTGGCTTATGCAAATGCTTCACTGGATTTGTCAGTAGTGACGGACAAGGCAATATTGGGTCTCGCCGAGACTGCGGTGCCAAGAATCCATACGAGTGGGATGCTTGAATAGTTTAAAATAGATTTTTGATATGAACCCCTGTAAAATAGGTATTCATTCCAAGTAACCTATGTAACATTACGCCTCGTCTTGCCGTGACAGTATACTTAGTGAGAAAACGACAGAATCCTTTTTTTTCCACTTTGAACTCACTGACGTTGTGTTGATCATATATATCTAATTGAGGCCGCCCCAGAGGTTACCTCTTATTAGTAGCAATATATACATTGGACGGCGGCAGCAGTATACATCATATAGTGGGGAGAAGATAATAGTGAAATAAATGATCAATTAAGTGCAGTAGTACCAAGAGTTACCACTGAACACAACACATAACTACTCATAATAAATTTGAGAAGTGACATTATTCAAGAGAGTATACTTATAAATATTTATACATTATATACGACAGAAGTGATGACTATTGCAAGTACTTTGAAATCGAGAGAGGCTGCAAAGGCTGCAAAAGATTCTACTGCTATGCCGCCACCGCCTTGTAAGTTGTCATCAAATGCTACATCAAAATCTACAATACAGCCTTCTGGGAAGATAGCTTCAGCTGCTTCCAATACAGTGGCAAAAACAAAGTTGGGTACGCCCTCTCCATTATTATCATCTACAGTATCAGCTCAACCGACTTCCACTACTGCAGTTGCCAAAAAGACCGTATCAATTTCAGTACCCTCAGCTACAACCAAAAGGACAATATCAGCAACAGTCCCTCAGCCAGTTCTATCATCTACAATAGCAACTACCAAGGTTTCTACTACTACCCGTGTTGCACCTAAATATGTTGTAAAAACTCCTGCTACTACTACTTCAACAACTGTAACAAGACCAGTTATGAGTCGACAACCAATAGCAGCAGCACCCAAACAACAAGTAGTAGTCCCATCCCCCGTAACAAGTACATATCACTATACACAACAACATACAACACCAGAAACATCAGTTGGATACACAAAAAAGAAATCAGGACATCCCCTCCGTCGTGGCAAGTGGACATCCGAGGAAGAAGCATATGCAGCACGATTAATTCAAGAATTCAAATCAGGACTACTACCTTTGACAGATGGTACGACACTACGGAACTTTTTATCCAAGTTATTGAATTGTGATCCCATGCGTATATCAAAGAAATTTGTTGGTAATAATTGTATAGGGAAGCAGGTTTTCAGGAGGAGGGTTGCTGATATTAATAGATTGAATAAGGAACAGATTTGTCAATTAAGAGTTGAGTTGGGCGAGTGAGTAATCTTAAATGTGTTTTGCTCTGTTGTTTTGATACTTTATACTTATGCAGGTTTATATTCTAACATGGAAACTCTTCTTGGTTCAGACTTGAAAGGAGATTCTTTGATCGAGTTGCACAAACAAATCGAGTGAAAGCACCAGGAATATTGGGTACATTGACAACAGGTATTCCTACTGCAAATCCTAATATCATGAGGGTTGAAAAAGTTGAAACACAACCAACTCCGCCATGGTTGCAACCACCAAAAAATTACAAACCAAAGGGTAAGTTTGCCGAAAAGACGGCATTGGCCAAGGCGGCAGCAACTGCGGCTGCTCGACCCCATCCTACTTCTCGACCTACTGCGACTGCAACACAGAAGGTTACAGTCTCATCTACAACACCATTGGGTGATTCCAAATCAAATATGGAAAAAGCAATGGAGGTAATAACAAGATCAGGATCTTCATTGAATCGTCTTACAGAATCTACCGAGGATTCAAGTATCCCAAGATCTGAATCGGCTCTTGAACAATTGGCACGGACTGCTTCTGGTAAGTACAGTATGAGATGCATACTTGTTAATGATACACTTTCATGCTAATCTAAGTTTTCATGTTTGTTTATAGCTGCAAAGTTTGTTGAAGATATTGTCAATGGAGAAGAAGACACAGAAGTTCCAAATAAGAAACTATCAAAATCATCAATACAGGGAAGCTTTGAAGCACTAATGTCCATGGATATACATTCAGTGGAGAACTTGGTTGAGCTGGCAGCAACATCCAATTCATCCGCCATCCTTTCTGAGTTGAATAAAACCTATTCTGATGCTGGAAAGGGCACTAGCTCGAATAACTTATCAAATCGGATGGAATCATTTATCAAATCATTATCTACAGCAAACTTACTCAAGTCTGGCTTGGATTCACAGCAAGCTATTGGGAGCTTACTTGGTAGTACTAGTAGCTTTTTCGATGGAGGTAAGTAAAAGGTTATCTATGCTTGTGGCCACTGTCTTATATGAATGGTACTAATCCCACTCTCTACTTCTACCCAGATAAAATCTCGGGTCGGAATGAATCATCAACCGGATTTTCACAGCTAAGAGCAGCCGACGGACTTGCTAATGGACCGCATGATAGTGTTGGCGACTTCCTAAGCTTGGTTGCATCGGGTGATATACCACACCAAGATCCAAATCTATTACAAGTACCACTACAAAAGGTTATGCAACAAGCTGGGATCTCAAAGTTGGGCTCTAAACGAAAGTTATCACAACAACAATTATCAGCACTTGCCTCTCATCTTGCAGGATCCATAAACAACTTATCCGAAGCCGC
>Ga0214481_100814_pt1 | contig 14688 bp, 13 predicted proteins | sample M1_20Mar14CPVII9_4_FD_165057 | JGI IMG/M metagenome (GOLD analysis project Ga0214481, IMG submission 165057) | Marine eukaryotic communities from Monterey Bay, California, United States - M1_20Mar14CPVII9sort6BwellG10 | ecosystem: Environmental > Aquatic > Marine > Unclassified | place: USA...
TGATCATTTTCTACTAAGGAAGTTAGAGCAGCCTCCTACCACATCACCTCCGTTTAGGGGCTGCAAGTTGGGAGTAGGCTGCTAATGTGTAGGATACCGGAACCCACTTAGCTGGATAGCTGTTAAGTAGTTGATCCTGCTTTTCATGCATACATTTCTTCTGATCACCGCCATTGCAAATTGAATGTCTTTTACTCTCTGACGGTGGTAGATTGCTCATTTGTTCTGATGCACTACCATTGAAAGATTGCGGTCTATCCCGGATAATTACTATATAAGGTAGTTCAATTATTTGCAGCACAACACTTGTCCAAAAAAAGTGTTCTTGATTGTTTGATCGCTTAATTTCTCAAGCGAGTAAATTTTTTTTGTGTTGCATGCCAATAATGTAGGCGCCTTTAGGGTGGGTCGGCCTCACATTTGACAATAAAAATTGATATCCAATGACCGCTCATAATTGCAAAGACTAGCGTGCCGGCCTCCGAATGTCTATTGCAATCCAGAAGAGTTGCTGACCTGGGACCGGTGTATCAGATGCCATGGTTGATGTTGGATAGATGCTACTCTCGTTTCACGGATTTGTCATTAAATACTTGTAATCTTTTCTACAAGTACACCACGATAATGTACTACACCTGAATTATAAAGTCATGATCCGCAATTGCCAACCGTTCCTTCTCAAAGTATGCAATATATTAACTGACTGTAATATTGCCACAGAGCTTCGTCCTATTTCACAATTCTACACCAAACAATTCCAGCTAATCTATGATTAGGAGATAAAGTCTCGAAACTGCTTAATCTGTCAACTACAGTGGATTTATCGTTCGTTACCCGACATAGTATGCAGCGTGACGCCTGACTAGACTACGGTTGTATATCCCTAGATTGATATACGGCACTACTTTTCAGTACTATGTACTTGGTTCTTTGCAATTATTCCTACTCTAAGAGGTGAAGATTACTCTTTCAAAACAGCGATTCATTCGTACTTCAACGGGTAAGGATCTCAATACAATAAACGGGTGTCCATATTCTAGTTGGGATGATCAGAATGGCACTGTTGTTGTCATTATAGTTAAGTTGGTGTAGATATGATTTGTTGGTTGGATAGAGTCATCTACCTACTGAAAAGAACAGGTGATATAAAATTGATGGATTAAGTGCAACTACAACAATAACAAGAGATCATGTATCTACAACAGGCTCAATCACTCGTATTAATATGATCCCCACACAGATTGATTCTGTAGCCAACGTAAGTTGAATGAGAATATAGACGATTAGAGTAGTCTGTATTGTCTAATAATTCTAATGGACTTTATTGAATATCATTGGATTTATCAGCGATCACACGCCCTCCAACTACGATGTATGCTGTTATACACACGGCAATAGATTTGAGTCTATCACAAATAATCGATTGATTAGTTTATTTTTTGTTTTGATGTTGATGTTGTGAGCTCATTCAACAAACGCATGAGGTGCACCGTCTCTTGAACTGGATGCGTATCTCTGGTATCCGCTTTCATGCGATATCCTATCACTCCCCTACCATCCAAGTTCAACCATTGTTTGGTCACATCTTTACACGGTGACTTACTCCTGTTCACATCCTCACGATCCTTCTTGTCAAACACTTTCTCAGCTCCCCGTTGTTTGTATAACTTCGTTCCAAGTTGTCTACTCTGTAAGCTACTGCTCCCCATGTTCACATGCCAGTGCAGGAATATATACATGCTGTAACCATGTGTCTGTGTCTGTGTCCGTTGCTGTTGACTGTATATTCCCTTCCGATTACGATTCCATAGCACTGCCGTATAATATGTAGTATTGACATTCTCACTATCCAATACTTTGCTGATCATCAAGGTATCTACCAATACTAGATGTAGATGTATGTAAGTACCAAATACATTGTCAATGTACCAATCTATACCTGTATCGTTATCTGATCTGCCGCTATGACATGAAGTCAATCTACTACTTCCCAATAACTTATTCGGCATGCGCTCCCCAATCTTGGTAGGTGCTATCATTAACCTTGTAGGCAACATCCATGATTGGTATGATACTGAAACAAGTAGCTTGTCGTGAATAGTGCATGATTGTGGCGTGTACACTCGACGTTGCATTGGTTGCATTATGACTTGTGATATCCATAGAAGGTAATCCAATACTATTTTCCTTCGTATTCTCATCACTATCATTTGACTCGATGCACGACATCGGACTAATACCAATAGAAGTACCGCTGACTATATCAACCTCAATCGAGTTGTCTCTACTGCGCGAAATGATACTACCAGTACTCATACGGTTCTGTTGCGTGTCTAATGTATTATGTTTGGTGAGCAGTACTGCATCATCCCTCAAATTTCCAGCTAAGGTGAGTATATTCTTGTCAGTACGAGCAATAACAGTTTGTATGTCGGTATGGTTGACAACCGATTTATCATGATCATGTAATAATACCACATCATATCTAAAGGACTATTGCAAATCGTTTCACAGGCCTTGAATTGATATGTCAATGTGTCCTCGTCTAATCCTGATTTCGTGTGAAACTAGACATAACTCAATTGCAATCCGATCCAACTTCCAACACTCCTCTTCTCCCCGTGTCCACGGAGTCTTCTCCAACTGATGGTTAAGTTTAATCTCAACATGCAATACAAAAGCACAACCTGCAAACTTCCTCACTTCCAACATAATTTGTTGCCAATCCATAACATCGATGGGGTTGTCATCATACTCTCCCCATGCTCCCCGGTCTACCTCAACCTTGCAAACGAATTCACCATCTAACCTGATATAGAACTTGGTGCTCGGCTCCTCTCCCCGTATACTGAAGACTTTAAGAGGTGATAATGTGTCTCGATCACGAGTAGGAATTGCAAACACATTACTGCCAGTATCCCCAGCATCATACGTCATCTCCCCGTTCTCCCCAATCATTGATAATGGGTCATATGACAATGTAATATAGAAGGATTGTTGGGAGAATATTGATGCTTGGGCAGATATACGACGAGTGCCGGGTACTGTATATCGAGCTGTCGATGTAGTGGCTGGTGATATCTGGTCAGAAACATCGCTGTTATCTTGAACCTGAGGATTGCAATCATTACAACCGGTATGGCTGCCATTAGCGCGTCGACGGTATGAACCTCCTCTCATAGAATTAACCTTCTTCTTGGCACGGTACATACGGGTATACATCTGAATAACGACAACACTTGGTTGTATCTTGGGGACAGCCTTGTGGTACAGTCTTCCAGATCCGGTGAAACGCCTGGCGATGTCACGTCGGGTACTCTTTTCTTCTCTTCTCATGACCTTCCGGATGATGTCGAGGTCCGGATCTTTTGCATTCCTACATTTATTGGCGGCAGAAATCTTGCTTGCAATATCATTCTCGGCACCATTAATAATATTGGAACTTAACGTGGCGTCGGCACTGTTAATGTCATCTGGTTCCGTCACGATGGGTGAATTAATGTCAATCTCATCCGGTAAATTAATATCAATCTCATCTGCAATTAATAATTCAACTGAATCTCCATTGTTTAATTCACTACTGCCCAATAAATTAATTCCAACTTTATCTGTAGCTGCTAAAATACTGTCCTTATTGTCCTCCGTGGTAGGCACAATTTCACCACTATCTCCCCGATTAATGGGCATACCGTCCTCGATTGATATGGCATCAGGGACTATTAAATTATCATCCGCCGACTTGGATTTAATTAATTTACGAACATACCATCCCTTCCACATACGTTGGATGTTGCTAGCCCCATTTAACACGAAGTAAACCTTCACCATTAATATCACCCGCACCTTCCATATAAGTATTAATACCTATATCCAATCTATTACTGCTACAATCTATTCTGTCCTTACGTAGACCATATAAATTCTGTATCTGTAATGTTGGTAATTTACCATGCTCTTTTGAAGCACATGCCTCCTCTTCATCGTAGACCTGGTCCATGGCATGAGTCCATTTTGTAAATACGACAAAATCATCACGTGTGCACTTGGTGATATCGGCATATCCATCTGATATGGGTCCAGTCCTGTTCTGCATGTGGTTGAGGTAAGAATCTATGATTAATAGTTCATCCAATTGATCCACGTCAATTAATCCATCTTCCGCCAAAGAATATACCCACCAATAATTAACACTATTATTATTGAGATCTAAATCCATAAGGAAATATTTTAAACTAATGGGGTCCTGACGCCCACGTAAACGTGCCACTATTAGTTTATCCAAAATACCACCCGGTGTAATGTCAAGTATTTCTCTCATGATGTGATGGTAGACACGTTTGGGACCTGGTTCGTTAATGATAAACCTTAACATGTGAAGACCCGTGTGGTTATCACTACGCTTTCTTGGCGTATCATTATTGGTGGTGTCAATCGGCTTAGACGGCGTTCTGTCTACAGCGACAGTGAAGTGAGTACCTAGTGATGGACGTGGATTTATGCCCCTGTGAGACATAAGCTATATCTTGCATTTGATATTTGTTGGTTACTACTTCGGTTGTTTCACGGTTGGTGGTTATGATGCTGGCCAATTCCACCCAATTTTATTGCTAATATAATACTCGCACTATCATATGCCACAGTTGTTAAGGCCCGGGCACTAAGGGTTATAATCTCAACCTACCCAACAACCAATTAATAACGTCCGACAACCAGGACGCGACGTTATGTATAATCAACACGAAATTACTCCTCCCAAAGAGCAACCGATGACTGTTAATCTAATATGATCCCCACACAGAATGATTCCGTCCCAACCGATATGTTGAATGAGAATAATGATGATTATAGCAATCTGTATTGTCTAATAATTCTAATGGACTTTATTGAATATATCATTGGATTTATCAGCGATCACACGCCCTCCAACTACGATGTATGCTGTTATACACACGGCAATAGATTTGAGTCTATCACAAATAATCGATTGATTAGTTTATTGTTTGTTTTGATGTTGATGTTGTGAGCTCATTCAACAAACGCATGAGGTGCACCGTCTCTTGAACTGGATGCGTATCTCTGGTATCCGCTTTCGTGCGATATCCTATCACGTATATTCGTACTGAATATGATAGTTAATATAGCATAGAATGAGGTACGAGTAGTGGTTATGTTGGCACCATCGATTATGATACATACAACTCCAAATTGGAGTAGGGCGGATTTTGCATAGTATGCACAAACAATAATCAACTTCATAGCAACTAATAGGGAGGGATTCGTCTCAACTACATATCTGAATTGAAGAGGACAAGGTTGTTACAGATGGCATATATCTCGTTATGAATAGAGCTGCAACACTATCATTGAAGGCTCAAAGGGACGTGTTTTATGCAAAATCTGACCTAAATATGTACGTATATCTTGTACAGAAACATGTAGATACACTAAATTTATAAGGTATTTGATATCTCATATATATATTCTAATATCATGTGCAATATTAGGTATTAGATATCATTACTGATGTGGTATGCCAGGTCAAAGTTTGTCTTTTGCACTCAAACTTGCTTTTTTTCAGACTTAGCCATTTTGAGAGAGAAGGATACGGTATCCTAGGTGGTCGTTTTCCACTTTCAGATTGTAAACATATTTTGACAATTGATTGAGTGCCAATTTTGTGAGTAGATAGGAGCCGTGAAGTGATGCACCTGCCAAGCTAGATCTCGTGAAAACTGCCCGCCAGGAACTGGCCCTCTAATATTGTCGCTTGATATTGTTTTGAAAGCCATGGATTTAGCTCGAAAGTATCCAAGCGTTGCAGATGACAGTGACACGCCAAGAAGAATCACACCTAAGATTCTCAATCAACTCAACAATCTCATGGAAGTTTCTGACACACAGGCGGCTGCTGGACTACTTGGAATCAGCGCTGGTATATGCTCTGATAAGTTCGTTGTATACGATGCCAATTGCCAACTTTGTTAGCGATGAATGTAAAGCGACTCGACAACAGATAATACAGATAGCGGTACAGATGATGATACTTACATATATTCATCAATGGACGACTCGTCGTTGAATGATAACTCATGTTCAGATGGTGAAGAGTCAGATATGATTCCATCCGAAGTTGAAATTGATGGTAATACAAGCCATAGTGATTCGGATTGTGACTATCTTCCTGATGTGCTTGACAGGAATGAATCACTGCCTTATTAAAACAGTGCATATGGTTCATATCCATTGTACAAAGGGAATGATAATCAATTAATACCCGTGCCATACCCATTATTATATCGTTGCCGAGGTGAAGAGCTGAAGAATTTGAATAGATATGAGTATTTCAGCTGCGTTGAGATTATACGGAATAAGAAAGATACAGCAGCCACTCAACATAAATCAAATGCAGGGAGAAAAGAAAGTACACATTACCTGTTCTCCGAGGACTTCCCATTGTATGATAGTCATCATCAGATAATCAGGTCCAAACAGTGCACACTGAAGTTATATGCCAATCTACCATCTCCTCCTGGCAAGCCTCCTTCCAAAGATTCGCCTGACTACAAACAATGGAAGAAGAAGGCTAATATATATGCAAAATACCTTCTTATTCTATTCCGAGCCGAGCAAACATTATACAATCAAAGTAGGTCAAATCACTTGAAGTACGACTGGGAGGCATTTCTACAATTTGTAGCCGATTTACGGAAGGAAGACAAAACCCGTGAGCAAAACTTAAGGAGTGCGTGCATCCTTGTGGAGATGAGCGATCTAATAACTGGCACCAAGACAACCTTCTTTAAAAGGATGATCCTTTCTCACTACCGTGTCAGAAATCGACTATATGGTCAGAACAACAACAGGCGGAAGGTTTTGCTCAATATAGACATATGAAACAAAACATACGTACCATTGATTATGATGACATTGACGATGAAGTTGATGATTTGATTGCCAGCAACATACCAAGAGTTGGCTTGTGGATATCATTTCGGAAATGCAACAATACATGTTGGTCTTCAAGATCCAATCAAATCAGCCTTCATGGGCATAGCCGCTATCAACATTGGAGGGTCAACTATTAATTCCTTATTCGATATACCGATCAATCTCTCAAAGCAGTACAAGAATGAAACAAAGCCTTGGAATTCGGACCTCCTCGAAGAGTTCAAACGGAAGTATAACTTGGATAAAGTATCAACCATCATTATTGACGAGATATCAATGGTAAAGCCTTGGATGCTCACATATATTGATGCTAGGATGAAGGAAGCGATGCAATCCGACAAGCCTTTTGGTGGAAAAGCTCTCACCGCCTGTCGGGGGAAATACAATGCCCCACCTTGCCATGGAGATGTTGGAAAAGAAGATATGGAGTCAGAGAAATTACTTGAACAACGTATCATCACAGAAACGAAAGAGTAAAATGTCAAGATTTGAATTGGAGAGCTCACTTACGAGAAAAGGAGTACAGATATTCAAATCCGTGAGTGCCAAGGACAAAGATCATACTGCTCTCTTGGAGAAGATGAGCTGAGTAGTAGTCCCCATCAGTTTACAGCACAATAAGTCTGATTTTGAATATGATAATGTTCGTGGAAAAGGCGGAGGAAACCGTTCCGAGCTGTTGTTGGCTGATAACTTTCCAATTGAACTAGGATTTTCGTATACTGTCAATAAATCACAAGGCCGTACAAATCGGAAAGAGATTGTATCATTATCCGAGCATCCCGATCCCAAGTTAACATATACTTGGGAAAAATTAACACTGTCATCTCTAGAATCCAACAAAACCCAGACATGCGTCTCTTTCTTAAAGGGGGCGGCAGATCTACTATCAATTATGTTGCCAACTTGGAGAAGGACAAGTATACGGCCTTGTACTTTAAAGGATTTCCACAATTAACTGGAACCTCTCAAATTCGGTATTGGGATGAGAAGTTGGCAGCTAAGGCTGCTCACTTTATTTGAATTATTATTAGATATGTAAATTAATAAATGCTTTGTTATTACTTTTGGAGTTGTATTTAGCACCCGATATTATATGTATTATACTCTAGGTACAATGACGACAGTACACGATATATCAGTGACTATAGTAGCATATATTATTAGTGACCGCTTCGACTTCAATAATTTGTTCACTTCCATTAGGAAGCTTCCAATTTAATTGAAATTGAGTATTTAACTAATTGAAATTATTAGTATCCATGCCATTTGAAAGGTGATTCATACTTGATAATTAACTAACAATGCAGTACGTAGTATGTAACATGTAACATATCATTATTGATGGCTTTATTAGTAACATCTCCATTCGTTTATCTTTGTTTACTTAACATATAAATTTTTGTCGTCCAAATACATCGTCCAACACATAAGATCATTTGTTTGTCTGTCTAATACAAAAAGGTACAAAGACAAAGGAGTTTGAGTTTGTACGTAAGCTGTACGCTGTGTCTGACGAAAAAAGCTATGTGATTGACGATTGACCCGGATTTGATTTGTAGGTTGATTCTCGTATTAGTAATTTGGACCCTATGAACAGAACCCCACATAAGTTAAGCAGCAGTCTAAAGTGACATGTTGGAGCGTCCACAATCTTGATCGTCTGATGTTCTTCGGTGTGTTGGGTAGGACAACTCTCTACTCTCTTACTATTTTTTCAAGACATCTTCGATCTACCCTTCAATCAACAAGTAAAATGAGTGTGGACATAAAAGAACTTTGGGCATCAGACGCTTCGTCCTCCTGTCGCCATAGGCAAAGGAAGGATTTGCCCACCACTCTGCCAATCTTCGACGATGATAAAAAAATAGGCGTCAAGGGCAATAATCCCAAACCAAAGCCCAGACTATCGATTAAGTTAATGGTGCTAACACTGTTGGTATTTCAATACTTCTACCTAAGTCACAACCAGGTAGTCGAGACAACCCCTCCAACAGAATTAGAAGCAAGAAAATCTCTTCAATATAACGCTCCGATCTCTTCCTTTTCTGGTAATGATGCATATCGGAATTTGGCATTCAGCCGCGCCTCAGCAAGTGACGAGACTACGAAATCTAACTTAGTGGCACCTGGGGAGTTGCCGCTTCACCCAGATTCAATCGCCATTCTCCTCCAAGTTGGTTATTACGACATCTGGGATGATATGCAAATGTGTGTAGCAAATGTTGTTGCTGCCGCTGCTGGTAATTTTAATGACGTTGACGTCTTTGTATCACTTCTTGATGATGGTGGACTTAAGCGTTCTGGATCAAAGAGGAGTGACAACGCCTTAACTGCTCAATATATAGAAACGGAGCTTATGAAATTCAAGTCGGTCGGTTTTGTCCACGTAGCAGAATCTAGGAACCAAGGAGCAGACATAGGGCAGTTTCTCCAACAGGTCAAGATTATTTATGACTCTCAGCGAGTGTATGAACTCATACTCAAGATGCACACAAAGGCTGATGATGTGTGGAGGGAGCGTGCAATTGAGTCGTTGTGTGGAACTCCCGAGCAAGTGCTCTCCATTGTGAGGCACTTTCAGAGGGATTCCATGTTAGATATGATCAACCCTCAAGGTACAACTTTTGGGCAGAAGACGAAGACAGATGATATCTATCCTCACCTTATCCGCAAGTATGATGTTGAAGAAGAAACCTTCCAAGCTGCATTCGACCCAGGCATGAAAAAATCAATGCGAGCGATGCATCGAATTATCTTCCCCACCATGCAGACGGAAATATCCGAAGATGAAATTTTTATAGCCGCTGGAACAATGTTTTGGACCCGCCAATCAGCACTTAACGTCCCGGACCTCATGAACTCGCTCAATGCAATTTTACCCAACATGACCGAGGGCTACGTTGCAAACGGAGGCGTCGAGCACGTAATGGAGCGTTTGTTTGCTACTGAAATTATTGTCAGAGGAAGGCGGATTGGGGAAGTGCCACCTGCGCCTCGAGTTTTGGCGATGTATTTCCCACAGTATCAGCCCATCCCTGAAAACGATCGTTTCTGGGGAGTGAATTTCACTGAATGGACTATCCTGAAGCCATTAAAGATGACTGGAATACATAAACCCCTGCCATTGTCTAAAGGGGGGCTCGGTTATTACGATCTTCGGGATAAGAAAGTACGGAAGCGCCAGGCGGATTTGGCAAGAGAGGCGGGAATTAGTGGGTTTATCTATTATCATTATTGGTTCTCAGGTGCTCATGCACCTGAGAACCATAAAGTTATGTTTCAGAGTTTGGAAAATATGTTAAGGGACGGAGAACCCAACCTCCCCTTCGCTCTCTCTTGGGCTAATGAGCCCTGGACGAAACGTTGGACGGGCATTGGTGCAGTACAAGAGACTTTGCTGAGCCAAGAATATGGAGACAAGTCAGAATGGGAGGACCACTTTTCATACCTTCTCCAGTTCTTCACCCATCCAAATTATATAAAAGTAAATGGCGGTAAGCCTGTATTCATCATCTATCGCATCGGTCATATTGGGCCACATTTAAAACCCATGCTTGCTCTTTGGCGAAAGATGGCCATTGAAAATGGCTTGCCTGGAATTCACTTTGTTAACACTGTTGGAAACTTCCGCTTTATTGACAACCAAACCGCGGTTTTGGAAAAACGAGCATCCATAGACGCTGCCTTTCACTTTTGGCCGCAATTGCTTGGAAGTGGATACCAAATCTGCTCGTCTAGTTCAGATATCTCATCCATTTTCGACTTCGAAGATTTAAAGAAAACAGTGCAAGCCCAGTATTGGGGTTCTTTCACAGGATTCGACCGTAGGCCTCGCGATAATACTGCCGATCCTATACATCGCTCTGTGAAGGAATTTGGAAGAGGCTTAGCTTGTTCCTTTCTCTTCATGGCCAGCAATGTCAAGCGGGAGGTAACCAAGAATTTGTATTTCGTCACTGCTTGGAACGAGTGGAATGAACAGGCTACACTGGAACCTGATGATAAGAATGGATTTGGATATTTACAGCAGGTCAAATCAAAGCTTTCTAACATGCCACGAGTTCTAATTACCTCAATGGGGAGGGGTACTGAAGCAGCAAAACAAGCAAATGTTATGAAAGAATGTGACGCTTGCAAAAAATAAACAACCACATTGTAGTATCCGGTTTGAAAGAGTCTTTGTAGTTGTTAGATTCGTTGAGATTTACCTCTGGCAACTTTTTAGGGATAAATTATCCCGGTTCTGCCCTAAAAATGAAGTTATCTTATCAAAATAAATAGAAAGCGGCCACATAAAGAGCTAGTGTGAAGAAGTTTGCAACCAATGTGATCACTTTGTATAAAATCTTTGTCTTGGAAAAAGACTTTGGACTTAATATGTCTTCGAAGAGATGTTGTCAGTGTGGACAGTTTCAATGTTTCCCGTGTGCCTGATTAGTCCAATAAATACTATTACCTGTCTGGTTTTTATTCAACAAATAATAAACAACGATAATGAACAAGGACGCTATCTAGGTGCACCATTTTCTTGTTCAACAATGATGTATCTTATCTTCGAAAGGACAGATGGTGAAGAAGAAGAGATGGTTCACCGAGTGCAATTATTGGAAGATACAATTTTAAAAATTTGAAATATTTAATGAAGAACATGATACAAAGAAGAATAAGCCAAAAGGATAAACCAAAATCAAGCCTACTTTTACTCAGAACATGCTATGGTGCTGGCGGCAGATGGAAAGAAATGTTTGTCTATCAAATGTTGGTGATCGAAAAAGGATTGACATATTGCCAACAAGGAAGAAGCTGAAGCAATGTTCCTAATGGTAAAGTTCTTGTTCACATTACCTGAGAATAAGAGGAATGAATATTGTAAGGCACAAGAGAAAATGGACAGCGTAAAGAATCCTCAAAATCTTAGCACAGACACAGAATTTCCTGCAGATAAGAATGTGATGAACAAGAAGAGTTATTCAAAGGGAAAAAAGAGAGGAGAACTCATAAATTACTGCTACAAAAGAGTTAGTCAAGGGGAAAACAACAATGTATGATACTTTCAAAAAGTACGAAGAAGGCAAAGAATTCAAGTTACCTGGAATGAGAGGGGAGCCCCAAAGAAAAATAAAAAAACTACAACAATAATTGATGCCAATCGTAAGGAACCCTGCCAATTGTTCATAAAGTACCATCACAAAGTATTAACAAGACAATTAGAGAACAAATTAGATATGATATTGGAGAAGATATATGCAGTGCTGGCAAACATATTGATAAGAAGGGATGGAGAGGAGAGTTATACTTGGAAGTTACACCATTTCATTTCTCAGAACTCAATCAACATGATCCATTTTGGTCTAATAGAGGTGGAATACTACATAAAAGTGTAGATCTGACGAAACCCACAACACTGGGCATATGTAAATTTCTTGGCCAAAGAGATAAATCTTATGCAGAAGATAAAGACGAGTGGATTACCTCAAGAGCAAAGAATACAATCTGTAGACTCTACTTCAACCCAAAAGAGTTTCCTCCGCCCCCCATCCATTTGCCTTCATCATCAATAAAACATTTGCTTAGCTAAAGAATTACATTATGGTTAGTTCTACATCAAGTAAAAATCCCAGATTTAGTGCAAGAGTAACCGATATCAAATTGGAAAATAGAATTCAGCAGTAGTATGCAATGGGGGGAGTAAGAAATACCGAAAAAAGTATTCAGATGTGCCCATGCATACAAGAATGTACAAGGAAACAGTCGTGTCCCATGAGCTTTACAGTTTGTTGGGATAATTCTGGATACTACATTAATCTCATGACAAAGTTGAAGAAGAAAAGGCAAGCGGGTTATGGCATTAACAACGCCAAAATTATTCACCCTAATATCAGGAAAATTCAACACCAAAATAAATCTCGAACAGAGCCACTCGAAGTGTGACAACTAATGCCTTCTATACCAATATTATATCGCACCAGAACCACATCCGCAAACCAACCCTGATACTACAGCCAAACCAACAAAATAAGCCAATCGGCAATGTCAACAATAATGTACATTAGAATATTATTAGTGCCCAATTTTTCTTTTTAGTGGATATAGAACAGCTACATTAAACCGATGAAGACTACTCTATAACATGAGTTAGTGCTTCTCGTACATCCATCACGGGGTATATTCCTTTGGATATATCGAGGGATTGGATGTTCGTATTTCTAAGGGGTATCTCACGACGTGTCGGAGAAACGCCAAAACCCCTTAGTCTGCCTAACATTAACAACGATCCATTTGGTGGATCCTGCAGTTCTTTGATCGCAACTGTTGATGTATTGGAGATTATAATGAACACCTGGTAACGCTACTCCTAATGAGACGTTGACGGGACTTAACCCAAACCAAGGATCATCATAGTAAGAAAATGCAGTTAGTTAATTATTAGTATCGACGAGAGCTCTGTAATAATTATCGTGGTGTATTACATTGGCAAAATGACGTCAAGTAATAATAAATACCGTGAAACTGGTAATGACAAAAGGCACGTCAACCTTACAGTGGACGATGTCCCCGATGGCACTATTAGCAACCCAATCGAGAGTAGCAACTACCCAAAATCATACAAGTCATCTGACACGGATGCACCGCCGAACATCCACCCACTCATCGCTATGACCACCTCTGTAACTATCCGAAACCGAGCAGACAACTGCACGAATATTCTACAATTGGCAGTACAGAACCGTAAGGGAGGATTGGGGCGTAGCCCTCGAACAAATCATCATAAGGATTTTATTAGCAAGTTGGTGAATTTGATCAATGATAAACAAGTATACTAACACATATTAAATGTATTGCTTGACGGTAACAATAATACCCAGATTGGCATTGCAATAAGAGAAAGCGCACCTACAGTCCCTGTGTTGCTAGAATATATTCGTACCCCGGGTTTGATTATTGGATTAAGGTGGAAGGATAAGGACGGTGGTAATAAGGAGAAGATACTCACCGAAGACAATGTGAGGATATCCTTGCACTTAACTCTTTCTTCTGCTCGCTACAAAATGGTTTCGGCCCAATTACAGATGGATTTTTTAATATCCTGGCAACGACGTGTGCAATTGAGCATTTCATAGTGTGTCAATTTTATGGGTGCTCAACCTTAAAACCCATTCATTACAACCAAGATGAAGCATTAAAATCTCAACAACGCCTACTTGATGATTTAAATTGCAGTAAGCGGAAGAGTCTTCCGCTTACTGCAATCAAGTCAGAGACTGGACCTAAGTGCGCTTCCGTTTGTGCTCCGCTGCTGAGTGTGGATGCAAGACAAGATCGGGTGAGAAGGAAAGACAAGTATCACTAGCAAGTAGTGCTGTAGGTGGTGCCAAAAACTGGGGTTTAAAACTGAAAGTGCAAAACCCCACGCCCCTTTGCATCTGCAAAGCTGTCCCTTTGGTCAAAGGGTGGGGAGTGGGAGAAAAGCAATTATGCTACGCTAATTGACCCCTACTAACAACACTCAGCAATGGACGGCTTTGGCAAAAGAATGAGCTCAAAGCCGAAACGGCAAACTCTGGCGATGTAACGGACCTGCTGCTCCGCTGCTCTTCCGCTTACTGCAATTGCGATCAGAATAGATATTGGCAATGTCTAACATGCTTAGATTTTTCATTGGTACATTAAAACAACTCAATGGATTTGGTATTCCTTCTGTTTTCATACGTTCAATCATACGTTCAAACACAACTT
>Ga0214481_100818_pt1 | contig 14621 bp, 8 predicted proteins | sample M1_20Mar14CPVII9_4_FD_165057 | JGI IMG/M metagenome (GOLD analysis project Ga0214481, IMG submission 165057) | Marine eukaryotic communities from Monterey Bay, California, United States - M1_20Mar14CPVII9sort6BwellG10 | ecosystem: Environmental > Aquatic > Marine > Unclassified | place: USA...
TGAAGGGATGTGTATCCTAGCAACAAATAGAGCTCAAGACCTTGATGAGGCAATGCATCGTCGTATATCACTTGCCATCGAGTTCAAGAAACCCGATCACATTATGAGAGAGAAGATTTGGAAAGCAGCAATGCCTCCTACACTACCTGTTGACGAAGACATCAACTTTGCTTATCTAGCCAAGAAATATGAGCTTGTTGGAGGTACAGTAAAGAATGCTTGGCTTCAGGCCATCTATCTCCAGGTTACTCGAGGTGGTGACACGGTCTCACAGGAGGATCTGGAGAAAGCAGCATCCGAACAAGTTCAGAATCAACTAACAACTGATGACTTCGATCGTCGTGTTATCCCTAGCTGCGGTGTCGATTCTATGGTGCTGGAAGATTCTGTTAAAGAATCACTCAGCCATATTGTTCAATACAGCAAGGCACAGAGTGTACTGTTCGGTCAATGGGGATTTGATAAGATCCGAAAGACTATGGCGGCAGAGGCTATCGGTTTCGACCTGGGCCGTCCCCTTCTGGTTGTTAATGTGGCAGAACTGGTCTCAAAGTGGGTAGGTGAAACGGGGAAGAACATTACCAAGATCTTTGATCAAGCAAAGAGTAAAGATGCCGTTCTCGTATTTGACGAAGCCGAAGGTCTATTCGGCTCTCGTAAAAGTGGGGGTGCATCGACTAGTCGGCATGACAATCTAAATGTTGGTCTTCTCCTTCAGTACATTGAAAATTTTAGTGGCGTATGTGTCGTTATCACCAACATGAAGGAAAGTATTGATGAGGCCTTCTTCCGTCGATTCAGGTTTGTTCTAGAGTTTAAGATGCCCTCTGCTATTGAAAGGGAAGCTATTTGGAAAATTACCCTTCCTGAACAATGCCCTGTATCAAAAGATGTCAACTTCAAGGAGCTAGCTCAACGATATGAAATGAGCGGTGGCGGTGTGAAGAATGCGCTCTTGCGAGCTGCAACTGCAGCCGCTTTACGTGATGCCGGCAACAACAAACTTACTCAGGCTGATCTAAAGAAAGCATGTGACGCTGAAGAGGAAAAGTTTGGTGGCAAAAATGCGGTGTTGAACATGTATAGCTGATTCGTCTGCTGACCTATATTAGCTATGATCATTTGAAAGTACAAGTCCTAAATCTAGACTGGGTTCGCATTATCACTGTGCAAGTTATATGACATTCTATACATTGTATATACATTCTATACACCAAACATATGTTGTTGGGTTGCTCTCATCGTTTAAAGAGCCTTGAAGATAATGATCGGTCGGGTGTTTGACTTTTAAGGCGTGTTTCCTCGTTGTATGTCGAGAATGGATCATCTTCCTCCTCTTGGTTTTCTTCTCCCTTTGTTTCTTCTTCAGATTCTTGGGTTGCTGGTTTGTCATCGGTGGAATCACTTGCTATGCAGGACGTACCACTATGTGGAGTTGTGAGTGTATTCTCCTCTTCAATGGTAGGCGTGACCGCTCCAATATCACCACCATTGGTATTGTCAGGTATGATATGCTCATCAAGGGTAATCTCCTCATCATTCATACTCTGATTAACAGGCGAGGTATTAATGAGCTGCCCGTCACGACAGGATACATGAGTCATCTCCTCAACCAGATTCTGCAAACGCTCCACTTCCTTCTCTGACTCTTTGAGTCTTTCTGTTATACTATTGTCGCCTTGTTCATTTCTTCGGCTCTCATTTACAGTGATGTCTAAGTCAGCTCTGGCCTGGGCAAGCTGGAAATTATATTCAGCTAGGAGCTGCAACTCGTCAGGCTCATCAGTGACTTCTTCAGTACTAGAGCCATCCAGTTTGACATCTGATACATCCTTGTCATCCTGAATCTGAGCTACATCGACACGCCTATTTAGCGTCACTGGAATCATCTGCCCGTGTAGCTGTTGGCCAGGTACTATCAAACGTTCATTAAACCCCTTCATACAGTCAGAACTTGTAATGGGAGTTGCTGTCGAAGCAGGGAGGGGATAATCAGCAAACCGTGTAACATTCAATGGCGGTAAATTGACGCAATGGGGCCCAAGTCGTATCTTCCGTATGGTGGTTTGCTTCATCTCATGCTCGGCCCTCAAGCGAGCAATCTTACCACGACCTTCGTACTCCCTTGTCAGCTTTTTTATCATTGTTTGTTGCTCTTTAAGACGATCGCCTTCTTCTTCCAAGTCTGTGTAAGAGTTAAAGACTGCATCAACAACCTTCATATGAGGACCAAGCCCAACATGAATGAGGATACGACACACCCATTGTATCAACCAAGCAGTGGGTAGAACTGATAATATCAAGGCGACGACAAGACTGCCAGCTGTGATAGCAAAGGATATGGTGCTACTCTCCCATGTAACAATACTTTTCAGTAGACGAGGATAGTAGATTATCTTTTCAATCTTCCTCTGTAGGGGAATAAACATGGCCAAGGGATCAATTTGCGGTACCACCTTCTTCTTTGATGCGGTATTGTTAACTTCTGCTTCCTCTTCAACCTCTGATACTTGCTGCTCCATTTCGATGCGTTTTGTATTGATAACAGTATCTAATTCGATTCGAGATTGACGAGCCGCTTCTAACTTTATTGTTTCTTGCGCTCCTATATTTGCCTTGATAACAGTTGATCCTGAAAAAGACTTGCCCTTGACTAAGATGCTTGCAAAGTCAGTGATATTTCGACATCGATGCCACGGTGAAGGATGATGTGTCCGATGTCCATACGAAGCCACCATTACAAAGAAGGTACACCAAAAGAAGAGTGATGGCAGCAGGTACGGCCTTTCCACAACGTATGCGCAGAACACATATGCAATGAGGCTATAAAGTGGTACCTTGGCTTCACCTGCCAATCCAACTTGTCCTCGCCAAAATATTAGAGATTCTAATGATTCAAAAGTTGCATATCGTGCACTCTGATACATATCCATCATCTCATTTGCTTCCGACTTGAGTAAGTTAAGATCAAACTTATCTTCTAAATGATCACCAAAGCATGTATATTTGACAATTGCTAATGACTTCTTTTTTCGAAAGTTTAATTGATGTGCAATATTGGGTTGGCCTTTTATACTGGATATTAGTAGATTCCGTTCGTTACTACCGGAATCGATTCGTATCCTTAGTGTGATTGTGCCAGAGGGCGTACGATTGGTATACACACTTGATGTATATAAAGTATAACTCAACAAGTAGATATGTCCAGATCGCATTTGTTGTAAGTTAACAGCCACTCTGCCGATACCAACATGTCCCAGAGGGTTAACAGCATCATAATGAAAGACGCCGATGTACATTGTGCTCTGTATTGACTTTCGATTAAATGCAAATGATCGTTTTGTCCAAGGCATCCATAATGGTGACAAGCAGTTGTGTATAATATCAGTTTGTACAGCTGCATCGTCATGTACTATGCTTACAAATGAGCTAGTTTTGTTTGCTGCATCACAGTTTGGTAAGTTGTCACAATGTAATATCTCAACATACACTCTTCCTCCATTATCTGTATTGTCTGAGCTTGATGATCCACACTCGATCCAATTCTTTGATGGAGAATATACAGCAGCGATAAGTTCCTCTTCACTCAAGAATCTTGTTTGTTCTGGTAGTCTACTGGGGTCGGGACCTGGCTTGACACGTAGCTTGAGTTTATGCCCCTTCCCTTGTGTTGGTTTTAATGTAAACATTACTGAATCAACTACATTCCCAAGTACCGCACCACCTGTTAGTTGTTCATCTTCAGTCAACATTAAAGATGTTGTTGTTGTTTTAGATGATGATCGTTGTTTCGACTTCGTTTTCTTATCTTTCTCCCCAGTAGAGATATCTCCAATATCACTACTGCTCTTTAATCGTATGCCGACATTCTCTTGTGCAATTAGATCAGTCCTACCAGAATTTAAATGATTCATAAATGTAACATCTTCTTGTGTTGCGTATCGAAATCGTAATGATAAGATGGCCCTGTCTTCCTCTTCTTTTGTATAGGCATCTTCTTTTGGTTTAGATTTACCAGAGAAGAAGGCTCTTTCCGCTTCACCATTTACTTTCTCACCATTTAATTGATTATCATTATCACTACCCTCATTCCAACTTAATATACCCTCTCTTGCAGCTTGATATACATCCTTAACGATTGTAAATTCTACTCTTTCTTCCTCTTCATTTGTATTAGTATTGCAATACTTATCAATTATATCATTTATATTCAAACGCACGGTACCTATACATTCACTACGCTTATTCGTATTTGTTCCCGGTATTGATAATGTATTCACATTGCGTATTTCAAATGTCAACCTACTTCTTGACTGTTTGTTATTCTTCTGTTGTTGTTGTACATGCTGATCTTTGTCGCCACCTTCTTCTGGTATATCAACTAAGAACAAACTCCCAGAATTAACAGTCCAAATAGGGTTATTATTACATTTAATTATATTAGTTTTATGTACCTTGTTTGTATTTAACAATACCTTAATTGTAGTGGATGATTGTCGTTCACTATTATTGTTTTGGAACGCAGAAAGGGAGGAGGATACTGTATTGGATATAGAATTTGATACCGAATTGAGTGTTGATAATGGATTTAATTTGGATAGACGTGTTGGTGATGTTGGTTCTTTTTGTAGGAGGGTGGATAGATTTGTTGCACCGACTATTTCTATTAGTAGTTGATTTGTTTTATTGCTATTGTTGGGGATAGTCATTGTTGCAAGATAATATCTTGGGATTTGTGAGATGGAGATGGAGATTTGCAAAGTAATTTCTTTCACCACACAAGTTTACTGTATCTCCATAATACTCTTCACACACACCAAGACGATAACAAGGAGGAGATAGTAGCAATTACCATACACCATCGAGGGGCATCCACCGATATATTTTAAGCCTATATAATCCTCCCCATCATCACTTTTCACCAGGTCCACACATTTTGCAATTGGAATTGACCACCATTAATTACATGATATATATAATATCCCAATAATCATGCGGATTTATCATGCTATCTCTCAAGGCCTTATAGGCCGTTGGGAGGAAAGAGCTGTATGTTAATAAACTACAGCGATGCTCCATCAGCAAACCAACAATTAATTTACTACCACTACAATAATTAATTTGCCACCACTACCAACAATTAATCCAATTATTTCTACAATAATATAAACTACAATATTAAAACACTACGGGGAATATATAATAAGGAACGATTGTTAACAAAACAAATCTTATCACAAACTAGGGCAAAGTTCGCCTCTTATCCACAACAAACTAACAAACTCAAGCTAGAGTTCAACTCTAGTTAGTAAAGTGCAAGAGATCGTGTTTCACATCTCGTCAACTGCACTCTACGAAACAGCTGATACAATAATTACCGCCGTATCAACTGGTCTCAGTACTGTCTTTCCCCAATAGGGGTAGCTGAGGGGTTCATTGGAAGACAGTATACAGGCAAGGGACACATCTATCCAAGTCAGGAGCCGGTACTCCCAGTTTTGGTCCTTCGTGAGCCTCCTAGAGGGTAAAATACCGTAGATATTGCCTACATTTGTGGTGGCAGTTCATCACCTTCATGTCTTTCGTGACTGCCTTTAACTGCATAAAGAAGGATAGGGAGTAGAGAAAAGGATATAGAATCTTTTAACTTTGGACTTTACTCCGCTTAAACACATTTCTGGTGTCAGAGGATCAGCAAGCAAATACATCCCATCTAATATGAAGTAGATTTAAAGTGATAGCGATGACAATTACTTACTTACTTACTTACTTACTTACCATACACATAAAGCGTATCACGAGTTCATAAAGATGAAATGACTTTAGAGGTATCCTTCTTTTACTCGATGAATACTAAGACCTGAAACATCCTCCCAATATCAATGGGCAGATAATTGAAAACTGATATATTGACAACAGTGGCAGGTATACGAATAGCTTTGTTGATGTGCAGTCCTATGCAAAGAGAGGCAGGGCTCGCGGCAACTTTTCGAGTATGAGACCAAAAAAGGATACCATCATATGATATCTATATCGACACTTGAGCTATCCTATCACAGCATTAAAACAAAACAATCGTATGATATCATATCAATATAAAGCATCTCATAGATATGGTAACATAATAATACATTGTTTGATCTTTCAATTGGTGGTGGATTAAGGATTTGGGTATGTCCCTAGTAGTTTTCTTTCCCAGAATCGGTCTAACTCAGGGCTAAACAAAAAATGACAAAATGCTATCGTGTGTACGATAAAAGATGTGTAGGCGGATGGCGTTTGTTTGTAGCAGTATAAAGCAGTGTATTATATAGGGAAGTAGTAGTTGCAAATGACTCTGAAATTTAGGTGACAAACGAAGCAATAATCAATATCAACCAAATAAGTGCACATAAATCAAAATCATAGGCTCTACCGACTTAGGTATATGTAATTAATATCGGTAAATCAAATTACGGAATCAAAGTATTAGTATGAACATTGCAACAAGTAAAAGCAGTTTTTATCTAATGACATCATACATGATATCTTACAGTATATTATGCTATATGATCATTGGATTGGTAGTAGTAGAAGTAGTAGAAGGACATGGTTACATCAAAACACCCCGATCAAGAAATCTAGTAGCCTATGAAGATAGAGTATGGTATCCACAAACTGCTAATGATCCCGAACCTGAAGATTGTCCACATTGCTTGAATAGAGGCGGTAGTAGAGCACGCTGTGGATTAACAGAGAATGTGCATACAGGAGGGATACGGAATTATGACACTCCTAAGAATGCATTGGGTGGGATGATGCCAACGAAGATTCAAGCTACATATACACAGGGACAGGAGATCGTATTAGATATTGTACTAACTGCTCATCATAAGGGACATTTTGTATTCTCGGGTTGTCCAATATCATCTGGAGAAGTTCCTACACAGGATTGCTTTGATCAGCACAAGCTGACGTTTGTTGAAGATCTTTTACATGATGGTAATTATGACCCCAATTATCCCGAAAGAGCGTATCTGGCACCAATCAATTCTGCTAATTATGTACCCAACATGGGTGCCGGGTCGATAGACGGTGGAATGGAGTACTCATATAAGATGAGACTACCTCCTAGTTTACATGGTGACTTGGTATTGATTCAATGGTACTACTTAACTGCAAACAGCTGTTATCATGAAGGGTATGAGGAATATGACTGGCCAAGTGGTTGGAGAGGTGGGACATCTTCATTGCCTTGTGGATCAGTTAGTTCAGACGGAACGGGTGCCCCTGAACAATTCTGGAACTGTGCAGAAGTGAGAATTCAATATGATCCCAATGTTGTCATACCACCCCCAAGTCCTCCACCAACTCCTCAAGAAATCATATCAAGTGTATCAATCCCAGTTAGTTTACCTTCCCAACAACAAATGAGCAGCAGCAATATCAATAGTCAATCCTCTGCGGGAAGTCATGGCAAGACAATTGTTGGATATTACGCTTCATGGCAGTGGTACGACAGAAATAAGAAAGCAGCTCCCGAAAACATGGACTTTACAAAGGTCCAAAGAGTGAACTTTGCATTCTTTCAAATTAATGAGTTGGGTCAAATGTGGGGGACGGATGCCTGGGGTGATCCAAATCTTTTATTTGGGCCATATAATTGGAATCCTCAACCAGGATCAAAGCAGTACTGTTCCTGGGATAGTGCCACGGAGAAGGTGTGCAATACTCACTTCTATGAGCAGGGATTGATTCATTTAGTTCACCAAGCTGGTGCAGAGATATATCCAAGGTAAGACTTTCAAATCATTATGCATTAGGAGAATTATTGCTCACACTAACAAGCTTCTTTCATTATCTTCTGTCCCAGTCTTGGAGGTTGGACGCTATCCGATCCATTTCCTGCGATGGCTGCAAATCCTGCCGCTAGGGCTACATTTGCTCAAAATTGTGTTGATCTTATTAAAGAATATGATTTCGATGGGATAGACATTGGTAAGATCACTCATGCCATATTTCATTGTGCTGTGGAAGTATACTATCTCTAACACTACTTTGATCGTCTTCTCTCTACTTAGACTGGGAATATCCTTCATTCGAAGATCATTCAGGTACTCCACAAGATCGAGAGAACTTTAAGTTGCTGTTAAATGATGTAAGGGCAAGGCTCGATGAACTCGGTGCAGAAACAGGTCGTTTCTATGGCTTAACAGCTGGTGAGTCATTCAAACTATACGTTTGTGCATATCATATGTACATATACTTTGTATATCGGTATCCTTAATATACTCATCTTATTCACATCTCATGTCTCCCTTTACCAGCTCTCCCGTGCGGGCCTAATCACATTGCCAACATGGATATTGCACATGTTGCTAGTACCTTAAGCGAACTGAACCTAATGACTTATGGTGAGAATCTCATTGTTTTTCATGTACTGACTCAGATCTTAACTGCTTATGTTAACAAAACTGCTTTTTGTACTTAGATTTTCATGGAAGCTGGTCAAAGACAACAGGCACAAATGCGCCACTGTATCATCAGGGGTGGGGAGAAGAAGACTTCGACCTTCACAACTGTGTCAAAAACTGGATTAAAGGAGGTGGATCACCCTCGGCAATCAACATAGGGCTGCCCTTCTATGGGCGTAGTTTCGGATCAGCTACTGGGCTCGATCAACCTCATTCAGGTGCCGACAAATCGAAGTGGTCACTTGATGACGGTAAGCAAAAGCTATTGTCTATCCTTTCATATCAATCATTACTGCTTTAAGCTGACTTCCGCATTTTGTGTTCACACATGTAATAGGTACACCACAATACTTTAACATTGTAGATAAGCTTCCTCAGATGACGTCTGTTTGGGATGAGAAGACTTGGACACAGTATGCGTACTTTGACAGTGGTGGATTGGTGTCCTTTGACAATGAGGCTGCTATTTGTGCCAAGGTGGAGTATGCTATTGATCATGATCTCGGAGGTTTCATAATTTGGGAGCTCAGCGGTGACTTAATGGACGACTTGTCTACACCACTGCTAGATGTTACCAACAAAAAGCTTAACAATCCCAGTTTCAACTGTGGAGAGACGGGACAACTTCCCGAAGGTGGAGTTAATTTGCCCGAATCAGGTTCAGTCACCGCCACTGATATAAACCCTACTCAAGTTGTTTCGACTCCTATTACATACCCAATACCGGATAGTAGTATGGGATTTCCGGTTGGCGGCAAGCCGGTCAGTCCAGAGGATATCAGTCAGCAATTGCACTCTCCTCCAACCAATGAATCGCCGTTATTATTTGTTTGTGATGATCAACAACAGAATATTGCCGAAGATTCATCTTCTCTAGATGTTGCCTTCAGGTATGAACTCACACGAGACTCGAGTGTATCAATAGCAGAAGCCCTACGAGAGTTGAAAAGCTCCATGATGAATAGCATCAGTGACCACTTAAAGTGTGCTACTTTATCGAATCGAAAACTACGAAGTAATGCTCTTGAAACAAGTCAAGAGTATGTCAAAGCAATAGAATCTACACGATCAGATTTGCCTCAAAATGGTAAGGGAGCTTTCTCTTTGTTTGATCTTTTATGCATTAGCGACTCTTCTAACACGTGTTCTGTTCAATCATTTCAAAGTTCCGTGTTCAATCAAGTTGAATATAGGCTCTACTCAATGTCAAACTGTGATTGGATCAATGGCAGTAACGGTTGATAAGGATACATCTCCTGAAGTTTTAAGTGAGATCATGAACGAGCTACTCTTCTTCATCAGGACTAGTATGGCCGCAGGAAAATACGACTCGCAAAACATCCGAAAGGTGATCTATGTGGATACATTGAGTGTTGATCCTCTGAAATCAACAAATCTTGATGCCAATATGGTATGGCAACCTGAAAGTGGAAATAGCAGTACCACGATCATTGCAGTCGTATTGAGTTTGATCATATTCATCCTTCTGGGAACTCTTCTATTTGTCCTTGTTGCAAAGAAACGGAACAGAGTTTCAGAGTTGACGACCCGAGCAGAAGATCGTACGTTTCCGACGAATACCAATCCTTTAGATCCAGCGGAGCAAATGTCTGTGGAGGATTCGCTGCAGAAAGCTTTAAATACAGAAGAGACATGGAAAGAAGCGCTTCGTTCCTATAATGCAGGTAAACCCGCTGCATTCGCCTTGGATTCACCAGACGATGGTCCCGAGATTACTAAAAGAGGATCTCTTGAACCTGATTTAAGTCTAATGATCGCAGAACTTGGCGCTGTTGATAATGAGACTTATTTATCTGAGGCCAAAGAAAGCTTAGACCCACCACCGGGTGTTGAAGAAGTGAAACCTTCAGCTGATAATGAGTCTGAGATGCATCATGGTGTTAAAGCTGATGAAGATGGCAACACAGAAGATATCAAGGTTGTCGGGGTAGATGAGGGTGAAGCGTCAGAGGCGAAGTCTAATCTTCATCATATTACTGAAGATAACACTGAGAACGAGCATGGAATAGATTGATGGACAAGAAGAAATGGATAAAAGGATCGGGTATCTTCTTATCATTATCATGTACCATGTATACGATGCATGCAACTGATGCATGTTAGCCTGCTTAGAATAAACTAATAGGATATGCTGTAGAAATACTAAGACTAACCATTTCAACACTGATAGTTAGAGTAAAAGTTAGTCTAGATTATGTGAGACTGTAGAAAGAAAAAGATACCCATTCGGCATACGACATTACGTCGCAATGAGTCACTCAACATTATGAATAGCTGATACCATAGAAGTTCGGCTCGACCACGACGACACGTATTTGATGGGTGTGAGTGATCATCACTGATAATACTCTCCACATCAGTTGTGCGTCATGTTTGATGTCTACCATACTCGTGCATAACTCCATAATCATAATTTTGTTGCAATTGCAATTAACAATATACATACTCTACATTACTTTCAATTATTAGACTGAACAACTAATATAGGAAAATGAGTAAACAACAACAAAAACACAGTAGGATAATGAAGATTGCAATACTTTTGACGACATATTATGCTAGTATCAATACGGCCAACGCCTTCTCAACAACTTCTACTCTGCAATTATCTACTGCTACCACCGACACGACACAAGTTGGAACTCTTACTGTACCCCAAGTTGGATGCGGAACTATTGCTTGGTCAGACAATGGAGATGACAATTCAGAACTCAAAGAACTAATAAGCACTACATCTCAACATGGCGGAGCCTTCTTTGATACCGGAGAAAGGTATGGGTCACATTCTAAAACAATCTTTGGGTTTGGATGGGGAGAAACTGAAACTTTAACTGCCAAACTTCTACGAGAGAATAGTAGTGGTTCAAGTGACAATAATAATGTAATCGCTACTAAGTTCACTCCATCGCCAACAAGAACAACAGCCGAGAGTGTAGTTGAGGCATGTGAAATGTCAAGACAGAGATTGGGTGTTGATAGTATTGATTTGTATCAGATACAAATGCCCGATATTGTTAAGCCATTAAAGATGTTTGGCTTTGACAAGACTTACGATGAAGTATATTGGGATGGGCTAGCCGAATGTTATCACAGAGGATTGGTTAAGAATGTTGGTGTAAGTAACTATGGTCCCACGCTTGTGACAAAGTGTCATGAACATCTTGCAAAGCGTGGTGTACCATTAGCATCGAATCAAATTGCTTACTCTCTCATTGGTAGGCATAGCGGAGCACAAGAAACTTTAGATACATGCACGGAGTTGGGAGTGAAGGTCCTTGCCTATTATCCATTTGCTATGGGACTACTTACGGGCAAGTACAGAAGCTCATCACTTTTCAACGAGGATAGACTAACAAGCTCTCTATCAACTAGCAAAAGGAGCAGCCTTGAGAGAAAAGATCTTGAACGTTATGCAAGGGGAGATGGAAAGTCTGGAGGGATGGCTCCCTTACTACGCGTCATGGAGAGGATCGCAAAGGATCATGGACCAACCGTTACAGTGGCTCAAGTTGCATTAAACTATATCATTTGCAAGGGCGCGATACCAATCCCTGGGGCTCGAACTGCAGAACAGTACTCAGACAATATTGGTGCCTTGAATTGGAGATTAACCGAGAGCGAAGTAGCTGAGATGGAGCATGAAGCTGACAATCTTGGCATCTCATTCGAAGGAGCAGGCTTTAAAAGGTCTAATTCTAAGTTTGTTGGATATGGATTTGAAACCTGGGGCTTGGTATAAGGTTGAGTGATTTGAGAATGCTGTTTTGTTTGCACATATGGTACATAATGTTTATATTTAAAGAGCTATTGTATTGAATATTGATATATTGATTACATGATCTACTAAAATAGGGCTATCGACATTCTATTCCAGGGAAAGCATCTGGTATGAGCTCGTACAACTCATCATGCATCGCTTTTGCCTTATCAAACGACAATATTGCTGTGTCAAAACCACTGTATTGTAATCTAAATGTGACTGACTTACGCCCAGCGGGGTTTACATACTGATCTGTCTTTTGTGCAGAGCATTTTACACTGTGTTTAGATTCCACAATAGCTGAGAGAGCATCCCCTGATAGACCAACATCTTTGTCTGCTGGTAGCCACACACTTATATCCATTGTGGGTGATTTCTCGTGATGACGATTGTGCATAAGTTCTTTTCTAGTATCAGCAGCTTCTCTCCCAGCCAGTTTTGATACAAGTCGTCTACATTCTATGTCATCTTTACAAGGTATTGTAAATCCTCTCATGAACACCGGCTTTGATATGATACTAGTAGAATAGGTACTTTCTAGTGAAGGCATTTGCCCCTTTCTTCTCAATGTTTGGTTTGGTATTTGTTCGCCATGAGATTCATTTCTAGGGAATCCCATAATCAATCTTCCCTTCCCTGTGAATAGAGAAGGAAGGAACAATTCTTTCACATCCAAGCCTGCTTTATCAAGTGCTACCATTCTTGCCTCGTCAAGTCTATCCACAAGGTCCGGTATACTACCGTTTGTATTAATAATATCATCATACATATCTTTGGCATATGATGATGCATGTTGCAATACTATTCTCTTTCTGCTGTGACAACAAGGTACCACTGCTAGTGGTATTGTGTGCTTTGCGGCTGTTGACACCAATATATCTGATAGTATACCACACGCGTGAACAGAGGCCAATAGACAAGAGTTATGTGGAATCAATTGTTCAAGTCTTCCCTCTACATAGTCAAATCTATCTTCCAAATGTGGCCATTGTTTTAACATAGCTTCACTGATGAGTTCTGCAGATTTTGGCATCTTAACATCTAAACAAAAGACAGTAAGCTCTTGTGAAGCGTCATCACTCTGTTTGTGCTGGTATTCGTCATCAAGTAGTAGAAGTGCCCAACTTAATAACCCATGTCCTCCTGCCACATCAACCACTCTTCTTTTCGGTCTTATTGTATTGTTACCCTCATTACTCAAAAAGGAAGAGTGTATGTACACCGCCGCTGTGGAAGATGCGCGTTAGCAAGTTTTGATAATGAAAGAAGATGATAGTAACTTCAGTTAGTGCATGTCGTTTGCAAGGGTAATCAACTAAAGACAATAGTAGAAGGCCGAACGGAGTAGCCAAACCCCCGAGACTTCATATTATACACACGAGTTCATACAGCAAAGCAACACAAACTCGGACTTTCCTGCCCATGTTTCAAATACTTCTTTTTGAGCGACAACACCGGCCATACATATTGCTTTTGCAAATTGATTAAATAGATGGTCATCAGCGTTATTATTATCAAATAAATATACATGTCGCTGTCTTAATTTCTTCCTATGCATTGATGAAAATGAAGACGATTCGTCCCATCTAACTGCTGAATGTGATATTAGGTTATGAATTCTATCTTGCACTGATGGATTGATATTATATTGTCTAGTTGTTGATATGATTTCTTCCTCGTCGTTTATAGATGTTGATGTTGATTGTTGTAGCCACACATCATCATGTTTATTGATATACAGTCTTCTTGATACAAACGCTCTTGATACAAACGTTGATGTTAGTCTCCTTCCATGACATACGTTACTACTGCCTTTATTGATTGCAGCTACTATAAAACAGGCTCTCATAAACATCATAACTAAGGTTGTACCTTAGCACTTAGCTCTGTAGAATAAGAAGAATATCAGATATAGCGTATCGTCTCTACCTGCGTAAGATTCGGCGCCGACGTGATCACTCTGATCTCAACTGATATTCACCTACTTAATTATTAGAGCATCAAGGAGTATTAGGATATCGGGTAGGTATGTAGGTGAAGTACGAAATGCTTACAAGTGTAATGCATATCTTTGCTGCAAAGTAAGATGGAAGAACTTACAATCATGCTGAGAGTGTTACTGACCTTGATATAAAACTAACCAATGCCAAACATCAACATTCTGCATGCTGTTATACCTCTTGATGGCCAAACATTGCCTGACCATCGGCAGAAAACCAGGATTTTTGCCTGATCTGAGGCATGAAACCTGCCAACAAGTGGCTATAAAAGTATGGTGGAAGGACTTACAATCATGCTGGGAGTGTTAATCAACTTGTTATACACCCATACAATGCCAAACAACCACTATTGCAGCACCTACATGATGCCATACCCCCACTTGATGG
>Ga0214481_100819_pt1 | contig 14603 bp, 12 predicted proteins | sample M1_20Mar14CPVII9_4_FD_165057 | JGI IMG/M metagenome (GOLD analysis project Ga0214481, IMG submission 165057) | Marine eukaryotic communities from Monterey Bay, California, United States - M1_20Mar14CPVII9sort6BwellG10 | ecosystem: Environmental > Aquatic > Marine > Unclassified | place: USA...
TTGTTTGGAAAGAGGTTTGTGGATTTTCAGGTAAAGTTGTGAAAGTTGGTTGGGTATAGACGGTGGAATTTCCAGAGGTTGGTGATCGTTTACGTACTGGCATTATTATTGTATTGTTGTTCATTTAGTTATAAATAATAGGATGTATAGAAGGTATGTTTGGCAAGGGGCCGCCGATAATTGAGGCAAGTTGTTGTTCAATTGCAACTGTCATTTTGGCAGATCACGGACTATTTTCTTACTCAAACCGTACTTTATGTCCGTATAAGTAAATATAGATTGGTACGGTCGAAAGTTACGTACGGTCTAGCACGGTATCCTCGTGCGGATAAAATGAGATATCTCACATGAATTGCTCAGGTATCTTAAAGACTCCCAATTACAATAAAGTGAAAAATGCCAACTTATGTATTTCTTTTCGGCGTCAATATTAGAAAAATATAAAAAAGTGGCCGGCTATTCCTTTCCAGGACTAAGTCGTGGAAAGGAATGGCCGGCCACTTTTCCGAGTTTTTTCTTTTACGGAGGCGAAAAGAAATACATAAGTTAGCCATTTTACGGGACCCAGGAGGGACTCATTGAGCAATTCATGTGTAGAGCAAATTAAAATTGCAATACATAGCGTTGGCGGCTCCTATCATATTGTGGCGGTAAATGATAGACATATATGCTCAGATATGTTCCCTAAATGCATTGCAATGCATCTTTATAGATAGTTGATAGTTTGTAGATCGCTATGTCACGCATTTCACCCGTTGAAACTAACGGTGCACAACATGTGCATCAAACCAACTCTTCAAGAAGCAATAATATATCTCCACTACCACCAATTCAACCACCATGTATTAAACGCAATAGTAGCAGTAGCAATTCACCAAGACCACCACCTGCAATGAACAAAACACAATTGCGTATATTAACTCGTCATTCATCTTCTTCGCCACATAGTGGTGTGAGTTCCAATAGAATGCCAAGTCCTGTAAGTAGTTTAGTGGATAAGCATACAGACGAAGAAGATGACGATGACGAGTTAGAAGATGTTCATATTGGTAATAATATAGATGCAAATAGTGGTAAGACGAGTGGCAAAACTTCACCACCCGAGTTGATACCATCCAGCAGTAAGGAGAGCACTACTTCCTCTTCAAATTTTGCTGAGCATAATGCATCAGGGAGAAGTACACCAATATTATCTCAAGCTGCACTAGCGCAATTAGATCAAAGAAATACTATATCGAATCAATATGCAAACATTCATCACTATCCACCATTACAAAATCCAAACTATTTGCAACAACAAAGCAACAACAATAATATGCATCCACCATCTAACAATAGACCACTCAGTCCCCCACTCAGTCCTGCAAATACTACAGCAATACAAACAACATCCCAAAATAATGCAAAATCAATAACACCACTACATCAAATACCATACGTACATGGTGGATATGCCGCCGCAGCCCCCCTATTCATTACTGATTCAAAGTTTGCAAGTATATTAAAGAAACTACTTCCGAGTGCCTATTATGAATTAAGTATATTATTAAAGAATAGTAATAGTATACCGAAGAGTGTGAAGGAGGCTAGGATGGAGGGTAGTAGAGATAGAGATGCTGCTAAAGTAGGAACTATAAATGAACAACAACAGAGCAACAATAATAATGATAAACAGGGAGTACCAAAGGCTAGATTGAAGAGGATATCATCAGTGGAACGATTGAAACGATTGTCATCTTGTACTGTTGATACTAGTACAAATACTGCAACAACAACAGTAACTAATGGTGATGGCAAGTCTGATGTTATATTATCTGATCCTGTCAAGAGTAAGTGTGCTTTGTGTGCACATTTGAAACTGAGTTGAACTGCTTGTCGCTCACCTTTTCCACTACCTCTTCCAACCCTTAAGTAATGAAATGGGCAGAGAATAATCCAGTAGTTTCTGCATTCGGTATATGGAATTCCGATTCAGGACGTCGTACAATAAAATTTATGCAGGGTATACAATTATTACAACAGCCTATACCATTGAACACTGCAAATCACGAAGAAGATTTAGATGATAGACAATCCTTCGTTTCAGGTGGTGGATATACTGAATCAGTTGTTACCATTGGTTCGAATGGGAATAACTTTGGTTATAGGAATAGTATGATGGGATATCAACCACAGCGACATACTACTACTGCTCACAATACTACAACTACTAATCCACTACATGGTATGGCTAGTAAAAGACGAAAACAGCCTGAACCTGATCCAATTCCCGAAACGGCCAGTGGTATAGAAGTTACGACGTTAGGTGTAGGTGTATCAACAACAGCAATACCACCCAAGCCAAGGTATAACAAGCCGGCATTAGAATGGGATGTATTCTTAGATCCAAGTTTAGTAAAACAAGTTGATAACGCAATGTCAATTGTGGACAAATTGGAAGTTAAGTTGCGTAAGATACGGATAAAGCGTGAACGGAAGAAGGCTGTTGCTACTGCCATGAAATATAATAGAACGTCAAGTCGAGGTAGTGGTGTGGGGATAATGAACTCTGAGAATACTCGTGGTACACAGTGTATAGACAACGACATAGACGACGAAGATGATGAGAATGATGATGATTTCGATATATTGCAATCACACACTGCCGCACAAGTGGAGGTTGATCGATTAGTATCCCAGTTAATGCGACGTACTATTATAGCACACGGGTCAATGTCTCAATTGGTTCTGGAGGCAATGGGTGTGGCACCAAAGTATAACTTTGGAAGAGTTGTGAAATCATCAAGAGATAATCCACCATCACATTCACCCTCACGATCAAGTAAACGTGTTTCACTCCGTGTGGGAAATACCGAAGCGGAAATATCCATTAATATGAATACAACGTCGGATTGGGATGATGATGAGGAACAGCGTGACTTTGAAGCCCTTTTGGATCCATCTATATTGAATAATTCTACAGCCAATGATACCAAGAATGGAAAACAACAGCAGCAACAACAATCTAATACGGGAAGAAGACCAACATCTGGAAGCTCCGGAGGTAGCAAGGGTATGTTTATGGAAACATGGATACATGTATTTTCTCAAACATTATCATTACTTGTCAAGAGTAGCAAGTCTGATGCTGCAACTTCGGGTGATGATGGTATTGCCACCAAGAGTTCATCTACATCAAGCAAGAGCAACACTGGCAATAATGGAAGTCGACAGCATCAACAACATTTGTTGGTGAAGAACCGTCCAGCTAAAATAGGCGAACGTGGCTTGTCTGGCTTGTTGGAAAGAATGTTTCTAAGAAGAGATAGTAGTGTCAACGAGGTAAGGGCGGGGACTGAGGACGGTGATGATATTATTGAAGATCAAGATGGCAACGACAAAGCCTTGGATTGTTATGGCGGGGACGATGATGCGTCGGATCTGTTGACAAACAACGACATGTTCTCGCCCGCAACACCAACATCATCATCTTTTGGTATGGGAATGTGTGGGATGAGCCTTTGTCTCGGTATGAATGAATCTGACAACAAGACAAGTGGAAGAGGTGCCTCATCATCGACGTTCCCGATCAACCCACACGCTTCCCATAAGATGACGCATGATATTGAACGAATATCAACAGTATTGGGTGAACCACTTCGACTCGTACTCGATCTCAAGTCACGACGTGTTCCCCCGAGGGTGTGGTCACGACTTATAGATTCATTGAGAACTAGAGGACTGATCATCGAGGGAATAGGTAGCTTTGATATGGACGAGCTGCGTGTGATTGGCAAAGGTTGTTCTTATCCATTAACACCACTGCTGTTCTTCCATTCAGTGGGTGATTTACAACGAGCCTGCCATGCCAATGAGGTGAAGAACGGAGACACCGTGTACTTCAACGGAGGATCTTTAATGTGGAAACGATCTAGTATTATGGAGGCTGCCGAGCGAGGATGCTGTGGTACCGTTGAAACTGGCCAAGTCAATGATATTACTGCCACGGTTGATGGAATGGCACGGTCGCCTAGGAGTGGCGGTAACTACTCCTTCCAGCCTTACGCCTTTCCAAGGTCAGCACTTTCTGATTGGGAACGTGCCAAGGTGAAGGCTACGATTGAGGATTATCGGCGTCACTTTAATCTCAAGATTGGAGTTTATGTCCAAGGTGAGAAATCTATAATTGATTTGGGTAGTGAATTGTTTGGCATCTAACAAGTTTCTTCTCACACTTCCCTCCACAGAGTTCTCTATCAGTGCCGAAGCACTGGATGCCTTATCAGTATTTGTCAATAAACACGGTGATTTATATGACCAAGGCCTAGCCTTCGGAGGCATCAATGGTGCCGCTGTGAAGAACATAAGTGGTGACGGATATTGGAATCAAAGATACATGTAAGTTCTCTTTTTGTGCACATGATATGTCATCTCTCTGTTGCATTGATGAAACAAAAACACAAAAGTAGATATGGACATCCGATCAATATTTGAGCGATACCTATTCTTCCTGAGCAACAGACAAACCCTTCTTATATACCAAACATATATCTCAATAGTCTAACAATTCTATCTTTGAAACTATTTAACCTTTGCAGGGGAAGGCCATGGGACTTTGATGCTAGACCATCGAGTGAGATGACGCCGCTAGCACCTGAGGATCATCACTTGGTTCAGAAGGCAATCCAAGCCGGCGCATGGGGGCAAGTCATGGATGCGTACGAAGTAAGGGACGAGCAGGCAGGAGCCTTGACCGTGTTACAGCCACCAAGAGAGCTATTGCAAGAGCCTTGCCATATTATCAACGACTACTAGACGTGAGCGTCGCCTACTACTGCACAAAAATAGATACTGAACAGACAAACGCTAGAGAATTGAACAGAATATGTATCATATGTAACAATAAACAGCTGCTACCAAGATTGACTGGATTAACTTATAATATATAGTTGATGCAATCTTAATTCAAGAAATACTCGAGGTCAAACCTCTTTCAACAACAATACCCACTCCCATCATATCAACTATCAATAGATATAAACACAATATACCAATGAAAAACGGAAGTAGTTCACATCAAACAAGATACAGAATAATCAAGCATTTACAAGACGAGAGTTGCCCAACGGCCTTCGGACCTTCTTGATGTTGGCCTTCTTGCCAACACCGCCACTTTTGTCCTTGGTCACCTTCTTGGAAACTTTAACTACATTCTCCTTGGAAACTACAACAGCATTCTCCTTCTCTTCGCTTGACTCATTAATGATATTCAATCCTCCCTTACCAATACTATCACCACAGATATCCAAAGCATTAACGGCACTAAATTTGTTAGCCAACTCGGCAAAGAGCTTATCCTCATCACCCTTATTCTTCAATAGCAATGATTTTGCATTTGGTAGATATGATGGATGGAAGACTGATAGATAAATCTTGAGCAGTGACAAGTGATCAGTGATTTGAACATTCTTGACACGCTCCTCAAAGACACTATTCAAAGCATTGGTAGTTTGATATTTTGTAGCCAGCATGGCAAATAGGATGGCTTCTCTTCCCTCAAGCTTTGCCAACGTCTCTTCAACATCAGCAATCTTGGATTCATCATTTGTCTGATAGAACTCGGTTAGTAGTTGTTTATAATCAATTGGCTTGGTAGAATTAAGTGCAGTAGTCTTGTTCATCTTTAAAGGGTTAATGGCATGAAAGTTGGATGATAATCGCTTGAATAATTCCTCCTTCTTGTATCTCTGGCAGAGTTTAGCTGCCTCATTCACATCCTGGGGAAAGAAGACTGAGAGGTACAAGGTAGTCAAGGCAAGGTAATTGCCATCCTCATGATGCTCATCCTTAACAAGTTTTACAAATACGGTGTTTAGAGCATTGCTACAATCATACCGTTTGGCTAGCAAGAGAAACAGTTTTGCTTCCTTCCCTTTTGACTTGGATAACATGTTGTCTATATCTTGAATCTTCTCCGGGTCTTTCTTCTTAAAGAAGGCTGTGAGTATTTTCTTGTGATTGATGCGACCAGCGGATAATCGTAACGAGTCGCTGCTAACGTCACTATTGTTGGATAAAGCTAACGACTCTTGACTTGAATCCATAATACCAGTCATAATTTAATACCAACCATACAGTCACGCTCTTTGGTATGGATTGTATGTCAAGGGGCTATAGAGCTTGATTACGTGCACCGTGTCGATTTTTGGGAGGCGAAAAATGAGAGAAAAATGAAGGACTCAAATTATGCACTACCTTGGTATGAATAAATAGAGTCTATATTGTCCGATATTACAGACACACGGAATCACATGAAATGACGTCTTGGCATATACTGCATGCAGATATTACACTGATACGTCTTGGCATATACTGCATGTAGATATGCCACCACCGACGAGTCAAATATGATAGTGTATTAAGACATAAGATACACTTCAGATCACATTATATGTTCGATTATTGCACTGTATGACGAATCAAACATTTAGATTATGTACAACTTTGCCATATCTAATCCAATCCGCACCACATATTACTTGCGTTCAATCACGATATCTTCACAGCCCAACTTCCTAAAGGCTAGGGTACATATGGCTGAGGAACAGTAGCTGCCGACTCAGATGGCTCTGGTGTAGCATCTACAATGATTTCAGCTTCTTGGGAAGGAACAGGCAAAGTAGTTGCAACGACTACTGGTTGCTCAGGGGCTGCATTGATAGTGGGAATGGTAGTACTCGCCACCTTCACAACCTCATCATCGTTTATACTGCCAAGCTTGTCAATCTTCTCATTGACGTCTTCATCATCATCCTTTCCCCTTCCTTTGAACTTCTTGTATCCGAAACCACAACCACCAACGACAACTAACATCACAACCAAGACAATCGCACCAATCTTTGGTTGAGCGACAAGCCATGCAATTGAAATTGTAATAGTAGAAAGGAATGCCGAAATAAAAATAGCCATGAAGATGATACCGCATCCGATGATACTTCCCACGCATGGGATGATATCTGCAAACACTTCAATGGGCCTAAAGATAAGATAAAGACCCAACGACATTGCAAGAAAGCCTACAAATCGAAGTATCCATGTCGTAGCTGCATTTGCCGCCTCAGCTTCATCATACATTTGCACAGATGTCCATTGTCCTTGCTTGAATAGTAAAACATCTCCTCCTTCGCCATTGTCAGCCACAAAGGCAGCAATATTGTTGTCTTGTTGAACACCTACAATTGTAATGGTGGATGGAGGCACTTCAGACCATGCTACTCGTTGGTCACCTATTTGGGCACCGCCAGTAGTAGACTGTAGACGCCTGAGGCCTCGGATACCACCATTAAGAACAATCTCCTCTTCATCACTGCCACTTAGTTTTGCTATACATACACAACAATTCTCATTAGGAGTTTTGCCAGGCTCTCCTGTCGTCCCATATCCGCCACACCATGCTGCATTAGATTCATACTCGGCACACGTGCCACCGTAAATGTCTTGATAGTCTACAGTATCAACGCATTCACCAGTAAGTGGAGGACGAACTAGAGCAGGGGTAGGCGGAGCAGTGGTAGGTTTGGTTGTTGGCTGTAAAAAAGAAATGGTTTGAGTATAATGTCGGTTGGCCAGAACTGCTTCGTTAAAACTACATGCATTCATACACAAATGGAACTTACAATTGGGGTAGGCTGAGCAGTGGTAGGTTTTGTGGTTGGATTTGGGGTGACAGGAGTAACAGGAGCAGTTGGGAGAGTAGGCTATTGGGGATTAGAAAGAGAAGCAAATGGTTAGAGAAATGCAATGTTAAACTTATATGTCTGCTATGAACATATGAACTTACCCTAACAGCAGCAGGGGGTGGCGTAGATGGACGAACAGTCATTGGTGGAGAAGATACCGAGGGTTGATTACACGGAACGACCGGATTGTAATTGTTCACCACAGTGTAAGTTGCAAGAGTATACGGAGAACTAACATAGCTTCGTGCAGCCGATACCATTGTATATATCTCTTCTCCTCCCCACCAGAACTTGTTATATCCATTCTCCAGCAATTGACTTTCTCCATTAACCAAACCATTCTTACAACATTGTTTCAATGGGTTGCCACCGGGAGGGAACAATACATTGCATGCACCACATTGCTCAACTTGGACAACACCATTCATAACCTCAACAATCATTCTTTGTGGATAATTCGAATCTGGTCCGCATGAAAATTCTTTCATCATGTATGCCTTGGCATCATTCAGATTGTATGATGTGTATACCACCTTAACATTTGATGAACTTGGTAAATTACGATTCGTTTGTGCAACTACAAAGTATTGTCTTGTACCGCTACTTGTATTGGGTGATGTATTAGATGATGTTGTAGGATTGAGAGATGTCATCTTGCTTGCAAAATAAATCTCTCCATCAGTAACGATTGCCCGATCACGAAGGTTAGTATCTGTAATGTTATCCTTAGTAATGCCACTTAAAGTTTTAAACCAATTCAATCTACTCTTCAAACTTTCTGGTAATACATATGCACCAATAGTAATCGGATTGCCAGTAATTGTGTTAGATGTAAACTCCATAGTTGATGGATTCTGATGTCCATCAGGCTTCTTGAATGATCCAGAATTAATTAGACTACTTGACCAAACCTTATCATAACTATAATTCTTGGTAGTAGTTTTCTTACCACCATATCCCTTCTTTGTGGTTGTAGTTACCTTCTCCTTCCATTGGTACATATCTGCCTCACGACGTAATACTAATCCATCTATTGATTTAATACCAAATGTTGTATCTATCAACTCGGTACCATTATTCATAATGTCAACTGTGAAATGTAATACTTTGCCATTATTTGCTGGATCTATATTCATTCCGGAGACAGTGACTGTTTCAGACTCGGCCTCGTTTAAAGCCTCGTAACGATCTACTGCACGTCCTTCATTCCAGAATAGGAAAGGAAAAGCACCGATAAATAGAATGATACCTAAACATATACCCCAACAGGCTCCTTGAAGTCGTGAACCTAATCCCTCTGTTGTTGTTTCGGTATATTCAGTGATACCTCGTGATTCTTCACCACCACCGCCATCATCAATGTTGATACCACCACCGTCGTCTGACATAATATCTATATTATATTATTTGTTTGATATTGTGGGATGATATGTTTTTATTGCAATGCCAAAATAATGAGCATATGATATGCACACAATCTAACCACGACAAAAGGCGTTATATCTAGGGCATACACTTTGTTGTATAGAACAACGCAGTTCATAGATATATATCGTGGACCTTCTTGCTTACGATCTTGGTTTGATAAGGGTAGGCAGAGCAGTCGGGTTCAATCAAAATTTCTCAAGTGGCAGTTGATTTTTCTTTCTTATGTCCTCATTAAATTGTCTTGAGCATTGTGGGGTCATTATTCATCAGCTACTACCTTTTCCTAGTCTAGAGTCCATATGATGTAGAGTATGATATCATCTTGTGGTGGAACTGTGATTTGGCCGCCCAAATGATCGTTTTTGATATGAACCCTTGGGCCTCAAGGGTAGATATATTTGTACCTTAGGTTCATACACAAGAGTTGTGTTGTTGTTTGTTTGCCTCTTGAGGTAGTTTTGCATGCATTTATATTCACTGAATTAGAACGGCAGCTGAGTTTTTGTACTGATTCATATGGAATATTATTACAAATAATTCTTTTTAATTTATTCTTCCCTATAACACGACGACTCTGTTTGGACTTTCGTTTTTCTACAACATATATAACTCAACTAACCACAACACATGACATTCATACATATTGAATGCACACACAACTTTCTCAAAATTGTTGTCTCCTAATCATTCAAGGATCCATTGTACCCCTAGATGCCGATGAACTGCTCGACTTCTTACTCCTCTCACCTCCAGACCTGCTACTACTGCTTGACTTCTTCTTCGAACTAGACTTGCTGCTACTCGACTTCTTCTTATTAGAAGGATTTGGATCACGGTTCAGGTTCAACTCGCTGCCCTCAACGAACTGTCCATTTGCCCAACATCCCTCTGAGACCAATCCATGATCGTACTTCATACTTCCTCGGCCATGTGGTAACATGGCTGTGGTATCAACCTCTCCGCTGTACTCGCCAGGATCACCATAATAGTCCAACCATTTCATCTTCCTTACCACCTTGATGTTGCCTGCAATAGCAGTACTACTGCTATCCATGTTCGAAGCAGGAACAGTGTTGGCAACACTAGCACCAGAAGACTGCTGCTTGTTCTCCCAATCTCCCGAGCTTGACTTCTTACTTCTTGATCTATTCCTGCTTGAAGAACGGCTTTTATCATCACTGCTCTTAACCGAGCTACCACTGCTACGAGAGGACTTTTTAGTAGTCTTACCATGCACACTCGATCCCTCACTCCACACACCATTGAAGACACTTCCATCCTTGTACTTCATCTTACCACTTCCGTGTGGCTGATGATCATCGTTCACGTCACCCGAATACCGTCCTTCTTTACCATTCTCATCAGTATACCTCATATCCTTAACACGGATCTTCTTCTTACGACTACTTGTAGATCTGGATGATTTACCAGACTTGTACGAGGAGGTATCACTTCCTGAGTCGTCAAAGACACGTCCAGTACCCTTCTTCTTACTGCTCGAACGCTTTGATGAGCGTGAGCGTCCAGATCGGCCACTTCGAGTGGAACTAGCTAGTGATTCACAATCTTGAGCACAGTCAGGACAGATATCATGCAACACCTTCCATCCACCCAAGGCCTTCTTCTTGGCAAGACGAACCGAGGGGTGTGCATGACAATATCCCTCCTCGTCAAAGGGCAAGGCACCATATCGATCATTCTTACGTCCACCCTTCCTTGACGAGTTAGACTTGACACTGCGTGCACTCTTCTTAGACCGAGTACTACCAGTGGAACGGAATGAGGTAGTTGATCGACGCGATGATTTGGAACACACTGATGCATTATCAGCCATATCATCATAGGACGGATCGATACACTTTGGACACTGACGAAACTCTTTCCAACCACCGAGCAACTTCTTCTTGGCAACTTGTACTGTGGGATGGTAAGTGCAGCAGCCATTTTTGTCAAAGGTACCAGCCTCGTTGATGGCTTGGGTACGAGAGGTTACCGATCGTTTCGATGACCGTGATGAGACACTACCCTCATCTTCATCAACTTGTCGACTACGTGACTTGGATCGTGATGAACGCTTAGAGCTTGCACGAGAGGAACAACGTGAACTAGCCACACTCTCCACATCTTCATCATACTTGGCCTCGATACACCTGGGGCAGGCGGTCATTAATATCTTCCACCCACCGTTGAATTTCTTGGTTGCCATTTGTACATTGGGATGATGATGACAAACACCCTTAGAATTGAACGGCGTATCGAACTCAGCATCCATGTGTCGACTTGATTTTTGAGTATCACGGAGTGGATTGTTCATACCATGGAGGGTACGACCACGCTTAACTTTGCCGGCACCACCGAGGGAGGTTACACGACGTGATCTGTGATGCTCTGCTACACATTTGGGACAGTTCTACAGGTATGATATAGAAGAGAGATATTATAAAGTTAGGATACGTACGGTCATTGCAATCATATCTTATGCACATCTTGATAGCTAATGCATATTTAGACACATCGATAGAACTTACCATCTTAATCTCCTTCCACAATACACGGCCATCCTGTGTTACCTGTTCTGCCAATTGAACACTCTTATGCTTTGTACAATTTCCATCCTTGTCGAATGCAGCGCCGTCAAATGCAGGCTTGGATTTCTTCTTCTTGGATAATGATGACGATGATGGCATCTTCTTATTGCTTGCTCCTCCGCTGACGCTACTGTTTCCAGATTGAGTTTTGTTAGTTGTTGTTGATACTGTTGTGGTTGTTGCTCTGCACATGATAGATTAATGATTTGCAATAGTTAGAGTTAGTCGAAGATAAAGAGGAGTTGTGTTGTGATGAGTATATCGATTCAAAGTCAAAGGTAAAAGTAAATGAATTTATGACAGCGCAACAACACATACATTTTCACCTGTAATCCCATGAGTGATAGGCGTTATCGTGTTTAGCAGTTTAGAATAGAAGGGCCCAGTTTAGAAGGTCAACAATGAAGAAGGTGATTAGAGTGGGCACGAGAGGCAAGTCTAATTTTTCAGCGACCAAACGATCAGTATCTTTTATTCCACAAACGGCTTTCAGCAAGTAAGTAATGTAATTAGAAGTTAGTAGGCGACGATAGAGCATGAGCAAACGAAAGCAAGTATGCCTATTTGGTTTATCGGCCGATCCACCAACTGGTCAGGGAGGTCATTTAGGTATTGTTCAACATCTGGTATCAATGGGGTTTGATGAAGTAAGGATATTACCAGTATATCGACATATGTTCAGAGTAAGTGTTGATGTGCAAATCTGACGTATGACGTATGTGCATTGATGTGTAGCTAGCAACTAACCACTATTCGTTGATAATGCAGAATAAACGAGAGAAACAGGCACCATTTGAAACACGTAAAGAAATGTGTCAGATTCTTTTTAAGGATATACCGAATGTAGTTGTATCGGATGCAGAGAAAGTATGCTTTGAAAATGCATCTCAAGGATTGTAAGTATGTAATAATACGTTTATGTGTTTGCAAACCCATTTCGTTCCGGCAAGCTTACAAATACATATTTCATTTGTATATCAAAGAGATGATGAACAGAAAACATCTCTAAGAATAGGAACTGCAGAATTATTAGATATGCTAACCCAGAATGAACCATCAATCGATTTCACAATAGCACTTGGTACTGATACTTTTATTGATTTAGCAAGTGGAAAATGGAGAAGAACAGAAGATGTTTTCAAATTAGTTGGGTATAGAATAGTAGTATTTAAAAGAAAAGAAGAAGACAGTATTAGCAACTCTACAGTAGAGAAGAACAAACGACTTCAGGAAAGTATTGCAAAGTGGCAACTTATTAATTCAACACAGTCTTCTATTCGAGTTATTGATATACCAACATTAACCGAGGTATCATCATCTGCAGTTCGTAGATCGACCGATGAAACAGTTTTGAAGAAAATGCTATCAAGCGAGGTATTGGAATATATACAAGATAAACAAATGTATGCACTATCCGATAGCAAATAGGTTTTGATTAGGGTATCCCTATTAACTCAGTAGTAGACTCATACCGATTTGTCACGAAATAGTATGGTTTAAGAGCTAAACACACTATACTCAATATCAAATCACATTTGAGCATTTACATCCTACTTCTTCTTATAAAATATGTATTAGTATGTACTAGACACCGTTATTCTCTTCTCAACACAAAATTAACAAATCTCACTCCCTAAGCCATTGACACAAGATAGGAGACATATACAACCCATCCAATTCCTTGGATTCATCACCATACTAATAGATTCATGACCAAAAAAGCTAATCATTGCTTGATTTTGTCAGCTTGGGAATCTTCCCATCCAAGATATCATCGACATCTGGTATATCAATAGGTGACGTAGGTAGTCGATTCACAAACATGAATGTATCAGCCTTCAGCAATGCCTCTCCGACTGCACCATAGACTGTCAAATCCTTTTGGCACTCCTTTATCAATTGCTTCTTATCCTCAAATAGTACAGTCATGACAGATGATAAACCAGCACTCCAACAGAACGAGTTGACAAGCTGTCCACCAGTGAAGTACCATTCTGCTCCATAATCGGCATCGTAACAGTCCCTTAATACGAGTTCACCATTGAAGCACATCTTCGCCACGTTTAGTTCCGAGTCACCCTTATCATAATCAACGCCGATACACTTGCCAGGATTGTCAAAACTCTCAATCATAATGAATGATCTGTCAGATATGATTCTCCATAATTGAGTCTCTTCATATTCACGACATTCTTTGAGTGAGTCTTTCAATTCGTAGTTGTCCTCAATATAAGAGCTGACGCATTCATTTGGACAGGCTACTGGGAGAAGATAGAATAGCTACACGGGATAAGGACATCGAGAGAGAGAAGGAGAGACATGAGATATGTGTATACCTAAATGAGTATCCGCTTTCATTTACACACACAAACAGCAATATCTAATCTCACCTCTTTACGATTGAAGTCTAAATCAAAGTCAAAGTCAAAGCTACGCGAGTTACCCCAACCATCATCATCTCCCCATTTCGAACGCGACAATCCAAAGTCAAATTTTCCTCCTCCCCACTTGTCCCCAGACGAATGCCATCCACTGTCCTTACCACTTTTACCCGATCCACTACCCCATTCATCCCAGCTTCCACCATAACTTCTTGAGTACCCCCAGTCACCATGACTTCCTCCTCCACTCTTGCCAGACTTTCCACCCCAATCATCATCATTCCAATCGTCGTTATTCCAATCGGTCTTTCCCCATTTACCTCCACCGCCTCGTCCACCTAGTAGATTACCTAACTTTTTACGACCCTTACGAAATCCTCTTCGTGATTTACGTAATTGTGTACGACGATTGGAATGATGATGATTGGGGTGGAAAGTCTGGCAAGAGTGGAGGAGGAAGTCATGGTGACTGGGGGTACTCAAGAAGT
>Ga0214481_100822_pt1 | contig 14532 bp, 18 predicted proteins | sample M1_20Mar14CPVII9_4_FD_165057 | JGI IMG/M metagenome (GOLD analysis project Ga0214481, IMG submission 165057) | Marine eukaryotic communities from Monterey Bay, California, United States - M1_20Mar14CPVII9sort6BwellG10 | ecosystem: Environmental > Aquatic > Marine > Unclassified | place: USA...
AACAGATAATATAGAACATAGTTTGGTTTCAACTCAAGCTTATTGTCTTTTTTATCAGAAAAAAAATGTAATATAATTTATATATAAGATGGATGTTAAAATAGATAATGTTTCCAATATGCCTAATAATTATGATTATATTAATAATATAGGTACTAATCCTTGGTCTCTAATGTTTTTATCGGTTGTAATCTTAGTATATTATTTGATATTTGCTAGTTTAGGAGGAGGATCTTCAAGTGGAAGTGATACTAGTGGACAACCAGCAATAAAAAGTTTTATATTTTTAGAGATAATTATTTGGGGCGTTTTTATTGCATTATTATTATTGAATGGTGTGCAATACTTTTTTGATATAGATGTGACTGCTTCTATAAAGAATTATTTCTCTCCAAGACCAGAGATAGATATAGAAATTGATAGTTTACAACCAGATGTAGTTAATGAGGAAACAGAATTGAGTGATCAGAGTCAAGTATTCCATGTACCTGGAAATACTCTGGTTTATGAAGATGCTAAGGCTGTATGTGATGCGTATGGAGCAAGATTAGCAACATATAATGAGGTTGAAGACGCTTACAATAAAGGAGCTGAATGGTGTAGTTATGGTTGGTCAGACGACCAATTAGCATTGTTTCCTACTCAAAAAGATACATATAAACATTTACAAGGAATAGAAGGCCATGAAAATGATTGTGGTAGACCCGGTATAAATGGTGGATTTATAGCAAATCCAGCAGTAAGATTTGGTGCAAATTGTTTTGGTTATAAACCAAAGATTACAGGGACAGAACAAAAGGCTATGGATACTGATTCTGAATATCCTAAAACTAGGAAAGATATGGTTTTTGAGAGACGAGTAGATTATTGGAGGCAGAAACTTCCAGAAGTTACTGTAGCACCTTTCAATAAAACTACATGGAGTAAAGTATAAAATAATTAAATTATTATTTATTAATTATTTTATTATATTTATTTTCACCTCTTTGGTCTAGTTTTACAATATTGTTTTTGAGAGAAACCCTTTGGTCTTTTACAATCTATCACTTTTTTATATTTTTTGCTCCATTTCCTAGATTTCTTCCGTGATTTAATCTTTTTACGTGTACCACCAATAGGAACTACTCTTCTTCCTCTTCTTCCTCTTCTTCCTCTTCTTCTTCTACTACTTACTACTACAAAATTATCATTGCGTCCATCATTAGTTTTTGGATTATAATACATATTACTTACAGATTTTGCACCTACTATTTTTGGATCTTCAACAACTGCTTCTGCTACAGGTACATTTTTGAATTTACGTTCATATATTCTTTTATTTTGATCAAATTCCTGTTCAGCAGCAGCTTGAGTCCATGGTGAACGCGGATTTCTTATTTCATTAGCTAGTTCATGACCTCTTCTATTTAATCGTGCTTCTTCATAATTATCATCAGATACCTTAACAGATCCAATTATTGCTGTTTGTGGTTTAACTTTTATAGTAGGCAATTTGCTTTTAACCCATTTTTTAAACCCTCTACCCTTTCTAGACCTTTTGTGTTTACGTTTTGATTTACGTTTTAGTTTATGAGATTTTTTTCGTTTCTTTTTAGTTTTTCTCATACGTTTACCACCACTTTGACTTGTAAGTAAATTATGTTTTTTAAAAAATTTCATAATAGCTTCTTCTGTACGTGCACCATTATGATCCATTTTTTTTCCACCTTTAATCATACTGATTGTTGGAAATCCTTCTACATTAGGTATATTAGCATTATCCATAAAATTAGCATTTATTTGGACAATAATTACATTACTATTTTCATGTTCTTTATTAATTCTAGATTCAACTAATTTCCATATAGGTTCAAGATCATCACAATGACCACATCCATCCATGTAATATTTAACGAATTTATCTTTGGAGTTATTATTCATTTTCTTTAATGTATCTTCATTATTAACATGTAAAAAATCAGGCATGTATATATAAAATGAATATAATAAATCTTTTGAAAAATATTCTAGATTAATTATATAAGATGTATAAGAACGCATTAATATTAACTATATTTTTATTAGGATTATATGTTTATTGTTTTCATGGAAAAAGTGTGGTAGAAGGATTTAATTCTAACAGAGATTGCCCCAACATTTTAATTCAGAAAGGTAGTCAAATTATATTAAAGAATACTAAACTAGCTGAAATACCAGGAGTAAATCCAATTACTTTTGATAATTTAGAAGAATATGTAGAGTTTCTTAAATGGCAAAAATCACAAAATATGGACTGTGATGTATTGTTCTTGAAACATGAATATGACGCTCAGGGAAATGGTGTATATAAAATACGACCAGATATCATGAATCCCAGTGGTGGTAGTCAAGCAAAAAGTCCAGGTGAAATAGAGAGTTTAGATGACATAACAGTTCCTGCAAATAAAAATTTTCCATTTCCAGCTCAATTACCAGAAAAACAATTATTAATGGATGCATCTAGAAATGACGCACCGTATAATCAAAATAGTTACCCAGGTTTTGATCAAGATAATCAATATGAAGGTGTTGATACACCTTTAGATAAACTTTATAATATAGAGACTAATAAGCAACAAAGTGATAATGCGATGGATTCCAATTGGGGCGGAGTAGAATATTCTAAACGTGTGGTGGATTCAGGATATTATGATGCAAATACAAGATAAATACATGTTTATATAATTATATATATAAACATGGACGAGTTTCTACCAGGAGCTTTAAGTGGATTATCACAAAATATAGTAGGTCATCCATTTGATACAGCTAAGGTTTATATTCAAAACAATAAACCTCTGCATACATTAAAACCGTTACAATATTATAGAGGATTTATCTATCCTACAATATTCAGTGTAGGTGCTACAGGTTTAATATTTTCAATAAATGAGTTTATTAATAAAAAAGTTGACAACTATTTTATGAGTGGATTTATAGGAGGACTAATAACATCACCACTATGCTATGGATTTGATTTATTTAAAATTAAAAGACAAATACCAGGTACGTTTTCTAGAAAACTCTATGGGTTGGGTTCAACAATTACAAGAGAGTCTATAGCATACAGTTTTTATTTTGGGTCATATTTTAAATTGACAAACGAATATAAACAAGACCCTTTTATATCTGGAGGTATTGCTGGATTATTAGCATGGACATTCAGTTATCCAGTAGATGTAGTAAAAAATAGACAGATGGCTAAAAATATAACATTGAGTTCTGCAATAAAAGAAGGGAGACTATGGAGAGGATACAGTTTATGCGCAACTCGTGCTATAGTAGTGAATTCAGTAGGATTCAAAACATATGATTATTTCAAAAATCATATTTAAATGTTGTTTTCTGAATCTGGTTTACTATCTTCTATAAGTTTATCTGGATCAACATCGTTATATTGAACTTTATTTTTAAGATATGCACTATAAAAAATATTTCTTTTAGTATTAACAGTGGTATACACGTCATATACTTTAGATCCCATAAATAGTACATTTGTTAAATAAACGGTAACAGTTTTAGTGTCCAAATAATGACTATATACAACAACTGAACTGATAGTAGCATTAATTATAAAAGCTATAGTAGAACAATAACCAGCTTTTTGATAATACCTATCATAATTCCATATAGTTTGGGTTTTTTTTGGAGAGATTTTTTTTAACGCAGTTCCAACAGAATCATTATCAAGAGGTTCAAATTTATTGACTTCTAAATAAGTAATTAACTTATTCTCTCTTTTCACTTCAATAAAATATAAACATAAAAAGGTCAATAGTGTAATAGAATTACATGATATTGCTGTAATAGACAACACATCATTTCTACTAATATTATCACTAATTGTACAAACAGTATCACCACATTTTTGCGGTACAAAAACCATTAAAAACGCACCCATTAAAACTCTGTATATTTCTAATATAAGAGTAGATACGACGTTAGATTTTTGTTTGAAATCCTGATCATTTTGAGCATCATTAAAGAGCTCAATAGTAGATTTATCATCTATTTTAACATTAGTTGCAGAAATTGCTTCTTCAGAATTCATATAAAAATATAAAATATTTTAAATTATATTTTTATTGTTTATCTAAAAACCCCATACTTTTATTAAGATATCCTTTAAAGTTACCTAAATCATTCACTGTATGAATTTTTTTCATAAATTTGTCATCGCAACCATTTTTACAATCCATATCACCTGATACGATGGTACGTAACATTTCTGCATCACACCAATTATTCATATTTATAATAATATCTTCATAATTGCTTCTGTATTTATTAATTAATAAAGTATCTAATGTCTTAGTAGTACTCTCTTTAATTGTTGCAGCAGTACTTACAGAATCGGAAGACATATTTGTAAGAGTTTCAACTAGTTTTAATTGATAATTACATAATGACATGACTATGTAAAATACAATTAATATAACAAGAGCACATCCTAAATATTGAAAAAATTTACTAGAAGTTAAGTCCATATGTATATAATTAATATATATAATTTATTTGTTATATACATTAAAATAATTGTTGTTTACTGTTACTAAACGATACTACATAACTACCTTTTAAATCTTCATTTTTTAAACATGTAGAGTTTCTACTATATCTTTTTAAGTAACCATAAGTACTAAGCTGTTTCATGACATTCTTGTAGTAGGTATGAAATGTAGAGTCATACCTAAAAATATGAGATTGTATATCATTTGGTAAGAAAAACATATATATATTATATATCTATTTTTTATTAATTTATTAGTAAATAATCACTATCGTTATTATTTTCATTATCAACTTTAATATAGTTTATCTCCTCTATATTTTTAATTTCTGTACTATCATAATTTTCTTTATATTCTATCCAATATCTAATTATTGGATACAATCTATTTTGTTTGTAGATCCAATCTTTCATTTCTTTAATAAGTTTAAAATGTTTCCAAGATCCCCAATCATATTTGTTTGTATCTCTATCATACCATGCGACTCTTATTAAATAGTTTTCTGTCATTTATATAATTTTATGATATTTGTTTAAATCTATTATAAACAAACAGTAGCAGCGATTTTGGACGTAACAAGGTAAGGATCCATATTAGATGCAGGTCGTCTATCTTCAAAATAACCACATTTATTTCCAATAGTATCATATCCTACTCTTACAGATGCTCCTCTATCTACAGGTTTTTCTGGATCAAAACTGAATTCATCAAATTTAGCAGTCTCATAAAGTCCTGACATTCTTTTATCATTATTCTTACCATATACCGCCATATGTTCATTATGTGTATCACGAAGTTTTTCTATTGCATCATAAATACAATTGATTCCACCTGCATCTCTCATTTTTTTAGTACTAAAATTAGTATGACATCCGCTACCATTTATTTGGGAAAAGGGTTTAGGACTCCAATCAATAACTACGTCATACTTTTCACTTAATCTTTCCATAATCCATCGTGAAATCCACATCTCGTCACCAGCTGTAATACCTTCACATGGTCCGATTTGATACTCCCATTGACAAGGAGCGACTTCAGCGTTTATTCCACTAACAGTCAATCCTGTAGCAATACATAATTTCATATGTTCTTCTGCAACTTCTCTATAGAAAGCGTTTTTACTACCTACACTACAATAATATTGTCCCTGTAGTATACAAGGTTCATATCCACCATTTTCTAATTTAATAGTTTGATCTCCAAATTTATGAATAGGATATTTATCACCTATAATAAAATATTCTTGTTCAATACCAAACCAAGGTTTTTCTAGTGAAACAGAATTAAAAATTTTAGCGGCGGCATGTCTTGTATTAGTATCTAATGGATTATCATTTTTATCAAATGTCTCACATAAAAGTAAAACACCTCCAGGGTAAAATGGATTTCTATAAACAGCAACCGGTTTAATTTTTAATTCAGAATTTAATCCTTCAGCTTGATCAGTTGAACTTCCATCATAATTCCATTCAGACCATGAGTTTATCTGTTCAGGGTTAATAGGTTGTTCAACAACTCTAATTTTTGATCGTAATTCATCGTTACCGCCTAACCATATATATTCAGCAATTATTGGCATTATGAAATATATTCTAGGATTGTTTTTAAATACATAAATCTATTCAGTTTCTTGTAACACATAGGTTTTAATATTTTCAATACAAGTTTTACTAATTTTCCTAACTTTACCAGTAGATGTCTTATATGTTAAATGATCAAGACAGTGAATGTCTTCTTGAAGTGCACATATAACATCAATCATAGTTTTGAATTCATTAGTAATAATATTTGCAAAATTTGCACTGACACCAGGTATTTGCATTAACATAATTTGCGTAATATTATCCTTAGTTATGAAATTTTTCTTTTGGGTTTTGATGGTATCAACATAATCATTATTATTACTAGATACGGATGTATTATCACTGTCAGTATCTAAATTATAATATGGCAGTCTTTTACCTGATTTCATTTCTCTGTGTAATTTATCAGCAATCTTTATTAGTAAATTTGCTGATTCATGACAATTATCAGTTCTATACACAGAAAACCCTTTATAATATGACAACGTAAATAGCGACGAGTACAACGCATCCTTGGATATTCTAGAGCGTTTGTATGGTTTAAAATTTTTCAGATCGCCTTCAATAAGATAAAATATATTGTGATTATGTAACCCGCATTTATCTAATCTAAATGATTGTTCATTATACCGTCCATCAGAAATAGATGAAGCTAAATCTGATATAAGCTTTCTCTCAAATATGAGATGTGTTTTGTTATCATCAGAAACAATTTTAATATCACCAATATCAAGTTGTTCAACTTTACATGTTAAATGTGGCATGTCGCTGTTAGATAGTGAATTTTCTATTAATTTGATTAACGAACTTTCTCTATTATCAATAATAATCTTCATTTGTATTATTATTGATGTATTATTTAAATACTTATTGACAACATCTAGTTCTTGGAGTATTTTTTGCACCAACACCACCAGATGTAGCTGGTCTAGATGTAGTTGGAATATTACATATGATCTCTTTTTTTTTACCAGTGATAGGATCAAAAATAACTTTTTTATATGTTGTTTTGCCTGTATTTGGATTAATTGATGTAATATTACATCCACTATGACATATAGTAGTAGTAGCTCTACTACTACAATCTTTGACGTATTTTAAATTACTCATCCCTTGTCTCATCCAAGCACTTTTTGGCGCTAAACCAGCTTTTTTTGGACCACCCCCTTGATTATGTCTAGACATCTTAGCTGTATTGCGAGCGGTTATACTACCAGATAAATATCCACCTAATGGCATTATATATATGTTGAATATTATTTAATATGACATTTATCTACACCAATAAAAAACTTGTACCATGAAAATTTATGGTGTTCACGTTTTTCTTTTAGAATATACTTAATAAATCCTACAATGGTGGTTATGATTATAATAAATACGATTGATTTATCTATAATTTTAACAATATCATTGTATGTACTATCATTAATGTTGTTATAATAAGTATTAAAATTTCCTAACACATAATGTAAACATAAACTTATGAATATTATTATTTTATATAATACGGTTGTTTTAGTAAATATAATGAATGCAATCCATAATATAAAAGCCATTCCAAGCTCTTTTAATGGATGCATTTGTTTTCCATCAATATCAGCAGCAATATTTAATGTAAAATAAATTAAGAAGAATATTACAGATAGTTTTGCAATTCTATTAGTGTTAAGAAGTTTTTGAGTACTACAACCTAGTGTTTCAGCTACATAGTTACCCATAACTGTTAAAGCTAAAAAAAGCAGACCCTTAGTATAAACATTATTTATATGATAGGTATCATGTCCATTATCAGCAATGTTAAAATTATTCATACTTATAATACTTTTACAAAATAAATTCAATCAACATAAAGATTATTCAATATATAAATTATAATGTCAGCACTATTTGATAATAAGCTTTTACAAGAAGATGATGTTCATGCAACCGACGAAGGTTTAATTTTTAATCCTTTTAATCATAATAATAAAGAGATTAGATTGAGCGAAGTTCAATCTATTCTAAAAAGATATGGATTACCAGGAAATGTAACTAATTTGGGTTTATATAAACGAGCTTTTGTACACAAATCCTATACAAAAAGACCAGCATTGGAAAATGAGCAACAAAATATTACTATAGTAGACCAACCAGATGATTGTCTACCATTAAAGCAGAAGTCTAATGAGAGATTGGAATTTTTAGGAGATGGAATATTAGAAGCAATAACAAAATATTATCTGTATCGTAGATTCCCTAAAGAGAATGAAGGTTTTATGACGGAGAAAAAAATAGCATTAGTAAAGAATGAAGCGATCGGTAAACTAGCATACGAAATGAAAATAAATAAGTGGTTGATAATGTCAAAACACGCAGAAGAGAAAAAAACCAGGACGAACTTAAAGAAATTAGGATGTCTATTTGAAGCTTTCTTAGGAGCACTATTTTTAGATCATAATAAAATAGTAGTAAAGGATGATGAAAAGTGGTTTGAGAATCTGTTTGTAACAGGACCAGGATTTCAGGCCGCTCAAATTTTTGTTGAAAAGATTTTTGAAGAACATGTTAATTGGATTGAATTGATTAAAAATGATGATAATTATAAAAACATTTTACAGGTGAAAATACAAAAAACGTTTAAAACTACTCCAGATTATTTGGAGATAGATCATGATAGCGATACAGGGTATCATATGGGTGTTTACTTATGTTTAGGTCAACCAATATATGAAGTAAATGTAGAGGATGCAGTTCCATTTAGCGAATATAGTTCATTTGACAAGATCCAAGAAGTGTTTGATAAAATAGGTAAGGTATTTGTATTTTTAGGTGAAGGTACACATAAAATTAAGAAGAAGGCTGAGCAGTTAGCTTGTGAATTAGCATTAAGTTCATTAGATAATGATGAATAAATATAATAAATAAATATAATAAATAATTTAGTTAATCATTTACAAATTTAATATGTATTAAATTTATATATGAGTTCTTCAAGTGTGTCATTAATAGATAAACTAAGAAATAAACCGAAAGCTAAGCAAAAAGAACAGGTGCGGATTGGAGTAAAAGGTGCTCCAAAACAAAAGGTAGGAATTAAGACAAAAATTATAAATAAATTAGATGAAGGGATAGTGCCGAATAGAGAAACCTTGCTGTCTAGATTTGAAACATCAAAAGCTGTAGTATCTAAAATATCACGAGAAGATGCAGCACCAGTATCACAGAGACCTTCTGTTGTTCCTAAAAAAGATTCAAGTTCTATAAAAAGTAACAAGGGTGTTAAGGTAAAACGAAAAAAGGGAAAGAAACTTAAATTAGTTGGTATAACAAAAGGTAGTATATCAACTCCAGGGGATGTTAGTTCAAAAACTAAACCTAAACTAACTCTAATTAGAAAAACAAAAAAACCTAATTTATCAGTAATAGCAGAAGTAGCAGAAGAAGATTTTATAGAAGGAGTATTAATAGATCCCAAACGGTTACCTGAACCAACAGCAGTAGTTAATATTAAAGCTTCATCATATTATTTGAATAATAGAGAAATTTTTATGACATTTATCAACTCTTTATTCTCTCAATATAGAGATGATTTGTTAGATGATGCGGCTGATGTTAGCTGTGAATCTCGCAAAGAAGCAAAGGAATTTAGTTTATTAACACATCAAAGAATTGTTAGAGATTACTTGAATTTATATACTCCTTACAGAGGATTACTTCTTTATCATGGATTAGGATCAGGTAAAACATGTTCATCTATTGCAATAGCTGAAGGTATGAAAACATCAAAAAATGTTATAGTTATGACTCCTGCATCATTAAGACGTAATTATATAGAAGAATTGAAAAAATGTGGTGATTCATTGTATAAAAAAAATCAGTTTTGGGAGTTTATAAGTGTAGGAACTAATGAGATAAATGTAGCTCTAGCAAATGATCTTTCAACAGTATTATCAGTTTCTTCAAGTTGGATAAAAAAAAATAGAGGAGCATGGTTAGTTGATGTAAGAAAACCATCAAATTACGAGTCATTATCTACAGATGATAGAATTAACTTAGATACACAATTAAATGAAATGATTAGAGATAAATATCAATTTATAAATTATAATGGATTAAGAAATGATAAATTAGATCAACATACTTCAAACGGAGAGATAAATTTATTTGATAATAAAGTAGTGATAATTGATGAAGCCCATAATTTTGTAAGTAGAATTGTAAATAAAATGGGTAAACCAGATTCATTAAATCAAAGATTATATGAATACTTAATGACTGCTGAAAATTGTCGCATAGTTTTACTAACTGGTACACCGATAATTAATTATCCTAATGAAATTGGAATTTTATTTAATATTCTAAGAGGTTATATTAAAACATTTACAGTACCTATCAATGTTAAAACTGCTGGCAAAGTAGACGAGAGTAAAATTAAATCAATAATTGCATCAGATAACGTGCTATCTAACTTGATAGATTTTGTAGAATATGAACCATCATTTAAACAAGTAACCTTCACTAGAAACCCATTTGGGTTTGTAAATGTTTACAGTAAAAAGAAGTATGATGGTGTAGCAAATATTGGTGAGAGAGGACAAATAACCGATGATGATCTAATATCTAAGCTAGGTAGTTCATTTGGAAGCAATGGTATAGATATTTTGAGACATGGTATTAAAATAGATATGTATAAAGCTTTACCAGATCAATTAGACCAATTTAAAGCAATGTTTATTGATTCAAGTGGTAATATGACTAATGAGAATATTTTTAAAAGAAGAATATTAGGATTATCTTCGTATTTTAAAAGTGCTCAAGAAACCCTGATGCCAGACTTTGATACAGATAAGGATATTCATGTTATTAATATTGAAATGAGTGAATACCAATTTGGTATATATGAAGCAGCACGTGCAGGAGAGAGAAAACAGGAAACAAACAATAAAAAGAAAGCAGCGAAGAAGAATCCTGACGGCGAATTATATGATGATTCGGTTTCAACATATAGAATATTTTCGCGAGCATTCTGTAATTTTGTATTTCCAAGACCAATAGGGAGACCAATGCCGGGTGATGAAGAAATTAAAATGGGTACTGAAAAGTTTGCTGAGGGTATGGAAAAAATAATTGAGGATGCTGCAAAAAATAAGTTAGATGAAGATGAATTAGATGGTGCTACAGCAGATGAAAAAATTGCGAATGTGGATGGTAGATATACTGAAGATGACCGATCTGATTTAGAAAATACAAAAAAACAATCTCATGATAAATATCAACAGAGTATATTAAAAGCAATGTCAGATTTAAAAGATAATGAAGAATATTATTTAACTCCAGAAGGAAAAGATGGTTCAGGTGGCTTGTCTATTTATAGTCCAAAATTTTTGAATATATTAGAAAATATTGTAGACCCGGAACATGTAGGATTACATTTAATATATAGCCAATTTAGAACTATTGAAGGGGTAGGAGTATTAAAATTAGTATTGGAAGCCAATGGATTTGTTCAATTTAAATTAAAGAAAGGTTCAAATGGACAATGGGAGATAAAAATTAAAGAAGAAGATAAAGGTAAACCAACTTTTGCATTATACACCGGAACTGAAGATCAAGAAGAAAAAGAAATAATAAGAAATATTTATAATGGTTCATGGGAATATGTACCTAATAATATTGTTAGGGAATTAAATAAGATTGCTACAAATAATCAGATGGGTGAAGTAATCAAAGTATTTATGATTACTGCCTCAGGCGCTGAAGGTATATCTTTAAGGAATACACGATATGTTCATGTGGTTGAACCGTATTGGCATCCAGTGAGAATGGAACAAGTTATAGGTAGAGCTAGACGTATTTGTAGTCATGAAGATTTACCAAAAGAATTAAGAACAGTAGAGGTATTTTTGTATTTAATGACCTTTTCAGAAAAACAATTAACTAGTGATGAATCAATTGAACTGAGATTAAAGGATAAGGGCAAGAAAACTGAGAGAGCATTGACAAGTGATGAAGCTTTACATGAGATATCAAATATCAAATCTGATATTAATGGTAATATATTAAAGGCTATAAAATCTTCAGCAATGGATTGTAATTTACACTCTAGAGCTGATTCAAAAGAACCGATTGTATGTTATGGAATTAGTAAACCATCAATAGATAAATATTCGTTTTATCCAGCATTAGAACGTGAAGAATCAGATAAGGTATCAAATATAAATAAAGAAAAAATTACTTGGAAAGCAAGAGAGGTTGCTATTTCAGGAAAGAAATTTGCATATAGAAAAGAAACTGGAGAAGTATACGATCTAGATAGTTATAAACAGGCTGTAAAAGTACCAGGTATAAAACCTTTATTAAAAGGGCGATTAGTAAAAGATTCTAATAAGAAACTTAAATTTATTAAAGTATAATTTAGAAAATTGCATTTCTATTATAAAAAAACTTATTATAAAAGCAAAATGATAAAGCAAACATTAATGACAATTATTTTACTATTACAAACAATTGTAATAGTAAAATCTCAACATAATATATTCTTCATTCCTAGACATATAAATCTTGATTTTCCAGATCTAAAAATAACTTTATCTCCACCACGTCATAATACCACATCATCGCTACACATATATATGTAATAAACCATTATTTTGATTTTGTTTCATCAGTGCGTCCGGTTGATATGTTAAATTTGTCATTTTTTTCTTTAGATATTTGTTCAAAACTACATGGTCCACAATGGTCAATATTTGCCATGTCAATACGTTTTTGTAAAGCATCATCATTTTCAAGAAAACTCCATCTACCTAATTCAGTAGGTTTCTGCTTAAATCTATTTGTGAATCTCTGAATGATACGTATTAACACCATTTTAATTTATATATTATTACAGTTTTTAAAAAAATTCAATTTTACGTAAAATTGATATTAGTAATTATAAATATTTATTAATCAATAATTATGGCATCTTTGACAACAGATTGGAAAGATATAATACAAACATATGATGATGGACAAGAAGTTAAATTTAATGATTTTATAGATAAAGAAACTAATGAAAGTGTATTCAATGTATATCCAAGTAGAGAGAATATATTCAGATGCTTTAACTATTTTAATATACAAGATACTAAAGTTGTAATATTGGGTCAAGATCCATATCATGGTTCAAATCAAGCCACAGGGTTATGTTTTGATATAAATGAAAATTGTAAGCACCCTCCTTCTTTGAGAAATATAGAGAAAGTGTTAGGAAAAAAACCAGATTTTGATAGTTGGGCAAAACAAGGTGCGTTATTATTAAATACATCATTAAGTGTATTACAAGGTAAACCAGGTTCTCATATGAAATATTGGCAACCTTTTACAAAAAATATAATTAGCATCATAAACAATAAATGTAGTGATGTTATATTTATTGTTTGGGGTGCATTTGCACTTAAATTAGTTGATGAGAATGTGGATAAAACAAAACATACAATTTTTATAAGTTCTCATCCTTCACCATTTTCATATTATAGAAAATTAAGACAATATCCAGCATTTATAGATTCTGATATATTCAATAAAGTTAATATTATAGACTGGTAATTAAACTTGAATTGGTAAGGCTCTAGCTACAACAAATTTTTCAGCATTATTTTTTGGTAATAGATAATAATATTTTCTAACGTATAATGCTATATATGTTTGTAAAATAAAAAACAGTCCAGACATACTAATTGCAATTGGTACATCTTTTGGTAGCTCAATATTAGGATAATGATTTTGAAAATTATTATAATTAGTTTGATCTAATATGGAAGCGTAAAATATTATAGTGACAAATTTACTAAAACACATAATATATTGATAAGTTAAATAACAAGATAACATATTTCGCGATTGATTATAAGTAGAATATATACCAGATAGAGCTGCTAATGCAAAGAAAAATCCCAGAAGATATCCATACATCATAAAAAAGAGATTTGAAAAGAGGTCTACATAACAGACACATTTTATACCACGACCCATAGATTGTATTTTAATTGCTTTTTCTGCGACTGCGGTAGGTACTTGAATTGCTACAGCAGTATTACCATTAATATAAATAGCACTAGTTGGAACATTTACAATAGGTAAATTATTATTATCTTCATCACTATCAGCTAATTGAACGTATGGGTTATCTCTAGAAATAGTAGTAATTTCTAGATTATCAGTTTGATTAGAGTTAGACATATTTATATAATTATACCATATATTTTTAAATATATAATGATTGATTTGTAGCAATAAATTTTAATGTAATTTTAGGTATCTGTCTAATTTTATTTTGAAGTTCCACTTTGTTACCAATTAAATCACAAACACGATCTAATTCATTTGCGATATTATTAATTTTTAATATTGCTTTAATAAAATCTCCTACAAATAGATCAGTAGAATATAAACAG
>Ga0214481_100823_pt1 | contig 14523 bp, 7 predicted proteins | sample M1_20Mar14CPVII9_4_FD_165057 | JGI IMG/M metagenome (GOLD analysis project Ga0214481, IMG submission 165057) | Marine eukaryotic communities from Monterey Bay, California, United States - M1_20Mar14CPVII9sort6BwellG10 | ecosystem: Environmental > Aquatic > Marine > Unclassified | place: USA...
TCATCAGCTGACTTCTTCTTTGGAGATAAGGTCTTTTGTTTATGCAAATCTTTTAGATTTTGCACCAGCCCAGTCTTTTCTGTCTTGAGCATGGATTGTAAACCCTTTGACCCTCCCTCATTTGTTAGATGCAAGTTTGGATATACCTGATCATGTTTTGATAATGGAAGAGTATAACAAGATGAAGAAACGTAATCAAGAATTGAACCAAAGTGGGAATATTAATGAAGAGTTAAATGTAAGCAAATCAGCAAGTTTAGATGCTAGAGAAGAAGAACGAGGTGATTTGGTTGGTATGCGTGAGGAAGATGCACCAGTTAGATCGACCCGTGAAGATGAAGCGAATAAAATTGTTGAAAAGCTTGTATCAGGGATATCAAAGATTGGTAAGGCAGCAAATGAGGGAGGGTCAAAGGGTTTACAATCCATGCTCAAGACAGAAAAGACTGGGCTGGTGCAAAATCTAAAAGATTTGCATAAACAAAAGACCTTATCTCCAAAGAAGAAGTCAGCTGATGGGCATAAAGAGGCTTGGAAAGCAAAGAAAGAACATGGAGTGTCGGTCATGCGTGAGTTGGGTAAGGTTGTTGAGAAGAATGTTACTGATATTAAAAATCAGGTTGCTTTCCTACAACAAGCTCCTCCCAAGAAACAAGGATGGGTATCAAAGCCACCAGATGATATTCGTATTGGTTCTATTTTACTTCGTGAGGCTAGAGTATTCTTGAAAGAGGTGCTAGTGACCAAGGCTGGTGGTGGAGCCGGCAAGGGTGATGATGCAGTGAATGCAACATCTATGATTATTTCAGAACGGAGTAATAGTCCTGTGCCTGATATCACTTCTATTGGTTGGGCTCGTCCTGTTGTTATCTTTGAGCTTGCCGTTACTGGCGCTGAGCTATGCCCACCAATGTCGGCAAGAGATCCACACTCAGGAATGCCGGTAGTTGGTATCTCTATTGATCGGTTAGTGGATATTTTGGCAAAGAGGGCAGTTGCTGAGGTAGCCAAGACAAATAAAGGCAGCCTCTTGCAAACAGCGTTTGGTGATATCTTTTCATTTGTAGGAGACAATGTTTCATCTTCTAGGCAAAAGTAGAACCACTAATATAGATATCTTTAGAGTGGAATTACTACCAGTTTTAGCATTAGAGTTTCTTTAGTACAACGCGAAGGGTTCGGCGTCTGTAAAGGGTATGTATTCTCTATAATTAACAACACATGAAATGAAATTAGAATCATGGAATGCAATTAGCAACAAGATTATAAATCGTAAAAACAAAACTCACCCTTCTTCGTATACACCGTGGTACACTTTCAAATCACGAAGTTGAACGGCAGCATCTTTTCCAAACAATGAGTTTGTACCATCGGGAAGTCTCTCATAATATGAGCCCAGCTTACTCCTGGCCAATCTGGGATTGCCTTCTTCCTGTGAATGAGCGAGGTGGTATTTAATCAAACGAGGGTGAGATTTTCATATCATTATATTATTTGACACACATATAAACTCACCATTGGTATCACGAGAGCATCCGGACTAAATTGAGGGCCTGTCTCTGGAATATCCATTTGTGCTAGCCCAGGACCACCAACCTATTTGCATGAAGGAGAGAGGAGAGAGTTAGTTTGTATTGTATCATATGAACAATTCAATTCAATAAATAATAATAATACCTTTCTCAGTTTAATGGACGAGTTTGGAGCTTCTGGACTAGCATAGGGCGAGTTAAGTATGTATAAGAATGCAGCAATGCTTCCTCTTGCCTCTCCATAACCAACCCAACCCTTAGGGTTATATCCTCCACATTTGATACCCATTCGTGTTGTACATAATACTATTGCTCCCCCTAATTTATCGACTTTTGAATGGAAAGTTATTGGATCAAATCCATCTCTATTGCCATCGTATGTAAGTTTTAACTTTCTTGTTTCAAGATTTGTATTCTTTAGTAATGGACGTAATAATGCCATCTCTGCATCGTCTCCTTCTACTGGATCGGCCCACTCGTCAAGGGTCGCAGGATATTGTTCAGGGAACTTTTCGGAATTGAATCTTGCCATTCCCTGAGGAGCAGCTTCCTTCTTACCAAAGAATACCCCAAAGATCTTTTCAATTGGATCATCATTATCAATTATATATGAATAATTATATCCACGACATACAACCACAATAAATTCGCTCACCAAAGATCTTTTCAATTGGATCATATATAACCGTCATCTTCTTCTGTTTCTTCTTCAGTAGTAGTTGTTGTATCTTTAGGTTCATTGTCTTTGCCAAAATTGAAGAAATCTCCAAGATATAGTTGTGTAGATTGTGTATTGCATGGCCGCTGTTGTATTATTCCGTTACCCAATTGAGATGGAACAAAAGCAGTACTTTGCTCGCATAAAATAGCTGTTGTTACTATTAGTAAAACCGATATCATGGTCATATAAACACTATGGAAAGATATCATTGAAGAGGGTGAAAATGAAAGATACAATTTTTTAGGTATCCTACCTGGGGTACACGTACGGGCAGATCCTAACTAACCATTGACTTACTAGAGGAGGCGAGTACAACAACAAATATACCCCTCCTATTCACTATAAACGTGTGTAGAATCGCGAAGAGGAACTTAGTAACAAAGAGACACGTAGTTCTAACCTTTATCCAATTCTATAATAGGTGATCTTTAACAAACAATCAAGCTAAATCTTTCCTTTGTTGCCTCTTCTATCTTCTTCCTCTTGATTTGATCTAATATCTGTTCATAGTATGCCCTCGTCTCGGCAATTGCAGTAGATCCAGTTATACCGATACTATCAAAATGTTCGTTGATCAAGGCAATTAGGCCAGATACAAACTTATCAGTAATAGATGGATTCTCAATCTCATAGTAATACACATAGTAGTCTAGAATCTCAACAAACAACTGTACATTTGAGGAAGAAGACATGCTGCAGGCATCTGCGATTTTGAGACCTCGTTGAAGACATTCAAGGACGCGTTGTGGATTACGATATATATTGACATCATCTTTGCCACCAACATAAAACAGGCGAGAGCATAAACAAACCATACGACACTGATCTGGCTTCTTCAATAACTTTGCTGAATATTGAGCTGTCTTGGTAATCAAAGCTTCATAATCTGTCTTTTCAAACGTCTTACAACTCAATAATGAGCCGACAATTGATGTAATAGCACGGATCTGAGCGTTAGATTCTGATATCTCATCTTCATATACCAGAAAGGCTTGTGTAAGAAAGTCGTATGCAATACTAGTGAATTCTGCACTAGAACTTGTATAATGTTGTTGAGTGGAGTAAGCAAGTGAGTCGGTGGCCACTGCAATTTCAAGGTACAGTTTAAAGGCGAGTTCAGGATTGCTTGGTGCAAGCATGGCAACAGTCTTTTGGAGAAAGACGAGAACCTTTCGGCAATTGACAGACTTGTTAAACTCAACCTCTAAACCTCCACCTCGCATGTTTATCACTTCCTCGTCTTCAGTAACGACGTCTGGTGGACTTGGATCTGTAGCAGTCTGCTCTTCCTTTATATCCTCGGGAGGACTCTCTTCTGTAGACTCCTTCTTCTCAGGTTCAGCAGAAGTATCTTCCTCTACAATACTTGCATCTTTATCAACCACTTCACCGATATGACTTTCCTCTTTCGTTTCATCAGAAGAGACAGTCGCTTTTTCTTCACTTGGTTCCTCTTTGGTTTCTTCTGTTGCAGCACTCTCGGTTGCTTCTGTAGTCTCTTTCTCAACTTCCTTAACATCTTCTTTTACCCTCTTAGGCTCTTCAACCTTGGGCTCATCATTCACCTTCGTGTCCTCTTCCTCTTTCTTCTCGACTTCCGGTTCAGTAACAGGATCTGGAAACTCTAACTTCTGAATACGTCTCAACAAACCCAAAGCTGCAAATACAATGGGCGGTAATGTGATTGTAATCCGTGCCGCCCCTCCAGGTTGGACATGTCTTCGTACCAAATTTAACATTTGATAAGCAACATCAGTATCCTCATTATCCAAAACATGAACTAACTTTGCCACGAGTTCTTGTTCTTCGTGAAATTGAGCTAGTTTGGTGGCGTCTACACCACTGCTTTGCCCTCCCTGTTGAGTATTAAAGTCGTTACCCCTGCCAAATATATCATCATTAGCCGAAGGGTTGATGCCCAACGTGCCCATTAAGTTGGCAGTCCGACTAATGAGACTTCCTCCAGCACCCTCGTGTGATTCAGTATGCATTACTGGAGCCGCCATACCCTCATCTCGTAACAATGGTGATAGTATTGTAAATAATTGCTCGAGTTGATTCACATTCTTCACCTTTTTCTCTTCATCATTCCCCACTGCAATAACAGACTTTATCATTGATACTGCCACCTGTCGACGATTCTCCCAAGGTAAGAATGCCAATAACATACTAAAATCATGCATTTCCAAAACTTTCAACCCCATACTATCCAAAGGCACAGACAGTAACTTTTCTAATTCAGTAATAGCCACGTTACACATGTCTAGTTCCATTGATTTCTTTGTCCCTCCGCCCAAGACTATACCCTGTCCCATCATACTTGCTCGTTTCTGTTCTTGTAACGTGCCCAGCTCCTTGGCACAATTACTGATACACCGAGTAATCAAGTCAGTATCATGTGGAGCAATCTTGAGTGCATAATTCAACAAACAACCTTGGAATCGTACGACATCTCGTGGAGGAATATTCAATCCCCGTGCCTCAAAGACACGTTGGATACATGCCTCGAACATTTCAAATGAATGCATAGCCATAGCCTGTTTCACATCATTCGTATCAACTTCATCATTTGATAAATTCTCTTCCTCAAAGTAATGCAATAATCGTTCCATCATATTCTTTAATATAGTCCGGACATTTACCTTCTCGCGTAATCGAGGACATACACCCAAAAATACCTCGAGTGTTTCTAAATGATACTCATCGGGAAATACTTGGATAATGCAATCCATTAAATATGCCTGTGCCAATGGATCACGACAACTTGCTATCTCATTCAATATACGTGGTAATATCGTACTACCATAGGTGTGTGCACTAATGCCATCTAATTGTGACAAGCGGTTCAGGTTGGACCCGACTAGGATACGTAAATCATTCCGTTCTTTTTCCCGACGGCGTTTTGTTTCCTTGGTACGATCACCTGGCATGTGTTTAATACGTATCCATAGACGATTCATTTCGATTAAGTTTCGTAGAATGAATTCATATGAGTCTATGACTGTCCCTTCCTTTGTTGGTTCCTCATCTCTTTTGGTAGTGGTAGTAGATGGTTCAGTTATGTTTGGAGTTGTGGTAGGAGGTGAAGATACGGGAGGAGTAGGTTGCGTCTTTTCCTCACCCATCGATAATGGTTCATCTGCAAACAATGGAGCTTCTGCATCAGTCAGTCCTTCAAACAACACACCATCAGTCGATGGAGGCGGCGGTGGAGGCAATGCCGGAGGTGGAGATGTCGGTTCAGTAACTGTTGATGCTCCTAATATTTCTTCTCCGGTATCTTCTTGATTGGCACCGCTGGGTGTTAATGGTGCAACAAGCTCACTCGTCGTCTCTTCAGGATTACCCTCACCCATAATCTCAACACCACTCTCTTCCTCTTTTAACTTTTCCTCGCCATTCTCCAAACTACTATTGCCATCAGGCAACTTGTCCTTCAATGCCAATAATAAATAATATCTCAAGAATAATCCACGTATAGGACATTGGACACATTTACATACCTCACTTAATTCATTCATTACTGATATTGCATATTTGGATTTAGTACGTATTGATACTGATCCAATACATATTTGTAAGTATAGTCGTGGTACTACACGGGGTGTGTATTGTACTGTTTCATATAATATTTTAGATGTATATGGTGATGAACTTTGTTGGAGTTGTTGTTGATTGTTGTAGTTGGTTGCACCACCATGAGGAGTATTAGAAGGTGTATGATGACATAGACTTAATAAGTATTCTTCTAATACCGGCATCTCATCCATGGCACGCATGTGTAATTCGTAATAGTTTTTAGGTGTCAATGGTGTAATCCATCCATTATTGTTACCTCCATAGGGAGTATTACCAACATACGGTCGATCACCATAATTACCCAAAGGCGGTACGCCTCCTGCACCTGGACCTGGATATTGATTTGAATTATTAATAACACCACCCCCGCCTGTATTGCGATTACCAGTCCCACCCTTATGATGCAAACCATGGTTCGGATCACCCAACTCCTCTAATAATAAACTAGCCTTGTCTAATGTACTAACAACATCATTAGACTCTATCGATCTTTGCATTTGGTACGAATATTCGGTAATTTTTTGAGTTGCGGCGTTTAGGATGCGTGATTGTTCAGCGGTGACTATTTCATTATGGATGTTTGTTTGTGGTGATTTAGTGGTAGTTTGTTGTTTAGTTTGTTTCATTTGATTATTGGAGTTGTTGGAGTGGTTGCTTGTGTTGTTAGTCAAGTTATTTCCAGAGTGTTGACTGCCATTATGTTGACTATAATTTTGTTGTTGAGGCGAGGTGTAGGCAGCTGCCGATCGGGATGCATAACTTTGATTGGAACCAGGTATTGCAGTGCGTGATGGCTGCTGTTGTCTTGTTTGTTGATTAGTACTCTGTGCATAATAACTCTGCTGTTGTTGGATAGGCTGATTAGTTTGTGCATAGTAAGATGGTTGAGGTTGTTGTTGATTGGTATACTGCTGCTGCTGCTGCTGCTGCTGCTGCCCTCCCATCATACCATTATTTGGTGACGGTGGCGGAGGCGCATTACCAGGAGGTGGCGGACGATATCTCGACTGAGTATTTGTGGGGCCCATTAGTATATCTCTTGATATCTTTTCCGTCTGTATAAATAATATAATAATAATTTCTTATATCTAATTTGGTAACTAACTTTGCTGTTCTATTCCTCTCACCGCTAGGTATTTGGAAGACGAAAAATGCGCGGTTCTATTACTCTTTAATTATATTTATGGCAAGTATTACAACTTGAGTGCAACAATAGGTAGGGTAGATTCTCTGTGGAGTTCTTTTGCTTTCACCTATACATAACTAATAATTTGTCGATTCTTTATGTCAAAAGACACCTGTCTTTGGTCACAGAATGGAAGTAAGCTGCAAATTGTGTTCTCTCCTGTCCTAATCTAATAACCGATTTATGGCAAGAGCTTTGAAGTGTCAATCCGTATTCTATCCGTATTCTAAGCAACCAATAGCAATTTACAATATGTCTAACAGGGATAGTCATTAATTGTGTAGGATAGGCGGCATCTTAAACTATTGTATAACACATAACTCTACCTCTTCAGCTCTCATCTACTTACTTCTTAGGCTTTGGTCCGATCATGTCCTCGGGAATAATCCACTTATCAAACTCTTCCCCGGTTAAATGTCCACTCTCAACAGCTGCCTCCCGTAATGTCTGTCCCTTCTCATGTGCACTCTTGGCAATCTTACTAGCCTTATCATATCCAATATGTGGATTCAAAGCCGTAACCAACATTAAACTGCCATGTAACAGATCGTGTATCTTATCATGATTGGGTGTAATACCAACGACACATCGGGTAGCGAATGAACTTGATGCATCTCCAAGTAATCGAGCCGAGTCTAATAGATTGGCTACCATTACTGGTTTGAAGACATTTAACTCAAATTGGCCCTGCATTCCTCCTATACTAATGGTTGTATGATTTCCCATTACTTGGGCACATACCATTGTCAATGCCTCACATTGTGTTGGATTGACCTTACCAGGCATGATGGAACTGCCAGGTTCATTTGGTGGTAAGTTTATCTCGCCTAATCCACATCTTGGACCACTTCCTAGCAATCGCACATCATTAGCCACCTTATTCAAACTCGCAGCCAATGTGTTAAATGCTCCCGACACTTCAACTAATGAATCATGTGCAGCCAATGCTTCAAATAAGCTAGGAGCTGAATAGAATGGCAAGTCGATATGATGAGCAATCTTGGCTGCAATCTCATCGGCATATCCCTCGGTAGTATTCAATCCAGTACCGACTGCAGTGCCGCCTAAAGCTAATCGATATAATGCTGGTAATGTTGCCTCAATACGATGTATACCATATTCAACTTGTTTAGCATATCCGCTAAACTCTTGTCCTAGTGTTAATGGCGTGGCATCTTGACAATGGGTACGTCCAATCTTGACAATCTTATCAAACTCTTTACTCTTGTCTTGTAATGCATTTAACAGCACTTTCAAGCCTGGCAAGGTACGGTTCAAGATTGTTAATACTGATGCAATATGCATAGCAGTTGGGAATGAATCATTTGAGCTCTGTCCCATGTTGCAATGATCATTTGGATGCACAGGCGTTTTACTACCCACTTCACCACCCAATAACATAATTGCACGGTTAGATAATACCTCATTTACATTCATATTTGTTTGTGTACCACTACCAGTTTGATAAATGACTAATGGAAATTGATCATCATGTTTACCATCCATAACCTCATCAGCAGCCTTACCAATTGCAGTTGCAACGTCTTTGGATAACTTTGATCCATTCTCTTCTTGACTCCAATACTCAGCACAGACTTTTTTAATTAAGCATTGTGCATATACAACCTCCATGGGCATACGTGCCTCTCGACCACCAATTGGGAAGTTACCAATGGAACGTTGTGTCTGTGCACCCCATAATGAACCTGGTGGGATTGTTAATGAACCGAAGGAATCTGATTCTGATCGAGATGGTAGTGATGTGATACTGGCATCGGACTTGTCTGTTGATGGACGGATTGATGGAAGGATACCCGGCTGGAATGTTTCGGCACAGAAAACTGACTTCATGGCTGTTGTTGTAGTGGTATATTGACGTCTTCTTATTGCAGATGATTGAGATATAATACGGCGTAGTAACATCTTTCAAAGATCTAAATCTGATGGCCCCACCATGATCATAATTAGGATACCACTATCATAGAAAACCAATAAAAATTTCGAGTCGTCATTGTACCATACCTATCTCTTTTTATTGACTGATATATTGCAACAATGGCAAAGAAAACAAAAGATAAGAAGAAGAAGGGACCAAAGGGTAAGAAAGCCCGTGCTAAAGCTAAATTGGATCAAGTATGGGGTGAAACATATGATTTAGAGGAAAGAAATGCATCGAAAGTACGTATTGGTAAGAGTCGACATCAGTTAGATGGTGTTGTTAGTAGTGGTGGTGGTATTAATGGAGCTAATGGTGGTAAGAAGGAGAAGGACTTTGATGCATTAGCAAAGAAACGGAGGGGTATTATACCCGCGACGTTTGATGATTTCTTGCAAAGAAAGGAGCGTATCAACAATAACAATGGATATCATAATCAAAGAAAGCACGAAGCAAAGGTTAGCGCATCCTCTGATGAAAGTAGTAGTGATGAGGATAGCGACAGTGATGATGAGGAAATGAACAATAATGGTAGCGGTGGATATGCTACACTATTGAAACGAATTAGTGGAGTACCAAAACATAAGCAAAAGGTATCCTCTACTCGGGATATGGATATTGATTCTGTTATAGAAACATCTAGTAGTAGTAGTGAGGATGAATCTGACAGTGAAAGTAGTAGTAGTGATGAGGATGAGAGTGACAATAATAATATGAACGAGGATGAGGAGTCATCATATGACAGTACAGATCCAACAGTAGAAATGAATACACATGAAGATCCATATGAGAGTCACTTCTCTAAACGACCACTGCCCGAGAAGGGGTCTTCTACGACTGCAATAACAACATTGACCCAGCTAGAAAAGCATCAACAAAAGCTTCGTACATTACCATATAAAAAGGTAGTACCAATATCAACACTACACAAGTCGATTGAGGTGCAAATCTCTGGACCATTACAAGCTACCTACAATGAAAATACAAGAGCACGGCTTCAAGAAGCTGGCGTTACTGAAGAAAGAGGTACCGACCTATCATGGAATCAACTATCATTAGGTCCATACAATCATGTTCGTCAAGTATTAACACGTAATTGGAAGTCAATCAACACCACCAAGAAGAATAGAAAGACATTAGTTGGACGACAAAAGATATTCACACCATATCAAACTACTGTATATACAGCATTAGCACGATATAGTGATGTATTACTAACGAATAAAAATCGTATAAATCGTATTGAGATTAATAATTTGTTATCATTGCATGTTGTGAATCATGTCTTGACTAGCCGGACAAGAGTACAGCGTCATAATCGTCGTATTAAAGAGTTATCCAACAAGTCTAACGATAATGATGATAAAGATGAAGGAGAAGAGAATAGTGATAAACATCGTGATCAGGGATATACACGTCCAAAAGTATTAATACTACTACCTACAAAAGGTGTATGTTGGGACTTTGTTCAGTGTATGATATCATTATTGGGTGATTCTGCATCTGTTGATAATGTTGAACGATTCAATGTAGAATATGGCCCGTTAGACTCTGATAACAATAGTGATGAAGAAGAAGATGTGAATAAGGAACGCAGGAGAAAGGCAGTATTGAAACAAAAGGGACATGAATGGAATGAGTTATTTGGTGATACAATCAATTCTGATGATGACTTTAAGATTGGTATGAGTCTAACGCCTCGAGTTGTTAAACAGAATGGTAAGAAGAAGAAGAGTAAGAAAGTCAATGGAGAAGCGACATCAAAAGAGGGAGAAGGATCATCATCATCAGGTGTAAATGTCAAGTTGTTTGCCGACTTTTATCATTGTGATATCATCTTAGCCTCTCCTATTGGGTTGAAAATGGCCACAACGAATGATGAGGATGATGGAAACAACGATGACGATGATGAAGATCAAGCTGATACTGACTTTCTATCAAGTATCGACATTTGTCTCGTTGCACGAAGTGATGTGTTGCTGATGCAAAACTGGGATCATGTCAATACAATACTCGACTCTACATTGAATAACCAACCAAAGAAGATTGATGGTATTGACTTCTCTCGAGTTCGGAATTACTTCCTAGAAGGACAAGCCAAGTATTGGAGACAGTTGATTGTAGTATCATCATTTTCTGACCCTTACATTCTATCTACATTTCGAAGACATGCTAATAATGTCGAGGGCTCCATGAAGATACGATCTAAAGTATCAAATGATGATGCAAGTATATGTGAAGTCATGGTCAGGACAAAACAAGTCTTTCAACGAGTTACATGTACAAGTGTTGCCGACTCCGGGAGTAATCGACTACGATACTTCTCCGAACATGTCTTGCCCAAGTTGACAAGGTTGAATCAAAAGCATACATTGATTTATATCCCAAGCTACTTTGACTTCATTGCCGTACGGAACTTATTGTTAAAGCGTGAGGTGAACTTTGTAAGTGTTACCGAGTATGCACGTGTAAGTGAAGTAAGCAGAGGTAGGGCACGGTTCTTACAGGGAAGAAAGAGTATCATGTTGTATACAGGTCGAGCTCACTTCTTTTTAAGGCATAAGATCAAGGGTGCAAGACATGTAATTTTCTTTGGATTGCCAGAGTATGCTGACTTTTATCCAAATGTTGTCAACATGTTATCTAATGATGTTGCAGATGAAGAGGATGAAGATGGTGATATCACACGAATGCCAATGAGTTGTCTTTCCTTGTTTACAAAGTTTGATGCTCATCAATTACAGAGAGTTGTGGGCACTTCACATACTGAGAACATGATCAAGGGAGAGAAATCATCGTACATGTTTTCCTCTTAGTCAAGAGGCATGTAAGGCTATATAGTTATGTACCTAACCTAATCGCACACGATACATCTGAGTGCAACACATGTTCTCGGTATTAGGTGAAATGCCTATTATAAATCTTGTGTGCTATAATCGGTTTAATATACCTAGTCATTATTGCAATGCAATACTGGTAACTGATAGTCTCACAGATAATTGATATGTAACGCTTTTTCAATTGGTGATGGCAGTGGCAGGGTATGATGAAGAAACTTCTTCATTACCTAGAAGTTCCATCTATGTGTGTCTTTGTGTGATTTGTGATGTGATGATACTCCTTTATTGATTGATATATTATTGTTACCCAACTATACGATCTCCATTGCTTTACAGTCGACTAAACCTTCAGTTTAACATATTTAGATTGGTGGTAGTCAGATAAATAAGATCTCTACAAATTTTACACAACTTTCATAAAAAAAGTTTACTTCAACAACTGCATAAGTACAAGGTGTTATAGTATAAGATCTCAACACATACACAAACTATAAAGTGCAACTAAAGTTAGATAATTGCAATTAAAAGTGCAGAGACCGTTTGTTGCAATAATGAAGGTACTACTGTCAATATTTATGTTATCAATACAAACAGTTCTATCATCAGATTCAACAAAGAAGAAGATTAACAGATGTCCTTTACGTCCCAAGGTTGATCGTCCGCCTCTTGTATTAGGACATAGAGGTGCATCATTTCATATTCCAGAACATACGTTACAAGGATATAGACTTGCACTGGAACTAGGAGCGGATTATATCGAGCCAGACTTGGTACCCTGCAAAAGTGGAGAGCTCGTTGCAATTCATTCAGTGGATTTAAACATTACAACAAACATACATACATATAAAAATGGCAAGTTTCAAGATAGAGCAAGAAAGAGTACTACAAATAATGAATGGGGATATTATGTACATGATTTTACATTCGATGAGATACAGCAGCTAACAGTTCGTCAACGAGTCAGTGATTCGGGAGCAAGATATGATGGATATGATTATATGTTTCGTATACCATCCTTTAGTCAGATTGTCGATTTACTACATGATTGGAATACAAGAGTATTACCTCTCATTGGACGACCAAACAAAGTTGGCGGCGTACCTGGTGTATATGTCGAACTAAAACGAGCAGGATTTTTACAAGAAGATGCCAATATATCCATTGCAGATTTATTCATAGAAGAGTTAGCAACTCATCCATTGGCAAGTGACCTTTTGTTTGATCATGTTACTTTATGCGACAATTTGCGTTATGATGAGTATAGAGTACCACCACTAGTAGTACAATCATTTGAGAGTGATGTATTGGAGTATTTGAGAGATAAGTTCAAGGAACGTTGGATTGAGTTTGTTGAAGAAGATGAGATATTATCAAGTGGGGTCGTCGATACAATAGGAGAAGATGATGAAATTGATCATCCTTGGATCCCTCCACTTGTATTGCTTGTTGATTCTAATTACTGTCAAACTGAACAGTTCTGGTACGATGTAGCTAAGTTGCATATCAGTGGAATAGGACCTAGTAAGGATTGTCTTCTTCCATCAGCTAAAGATGTAGCATCCGATAATCTCTCTGCCATCAATAGAGCTAAACGAGAAGCAAGAGAATGGGTATTGAAGGCACATAGTGAAAGGCTTGCAGTGCATCCATGGACAGTTCGACTAGAACTTGAAAGTGATGTACACGTCGGTGGAGTGCCAAGTATATTCTCATCAGTTGAAGAAGAGCTACAATACTATTTTTGTGGTTTGAATGTTGACGGCGTATTCTCTGAAAATGTAGCTGCAGCAGAGATCATTGGTGCTAGAGGCTGCGATGATGTGAAAGAAACAAGTACAGAGACAAAGACAGGATCAATATGTGTTGAAAAGTCAGTGTGGTTTCTTGGTTTGTCGATGATGGCCCTAGGACTACTTGCAGGTAGCACCTTGACAATCGTCATATCGACAGCGTTAACGAAGAGAGGATATTGTGGTGGTATTGGCGGCAGCAATCCAAATCATACCAGAGTAGAACTACAGCTGCCAGAGCTTGATACAACGTTAGAGATGGAGGAGGAAGAAGATCAGATAATATAGAACAATATAATCATGCTCCTATTTACAATAAACCTACTCATCTATCTTTCGCGGCGTGAAACTCCTTGAACCGATTTGTGGCATAGTTGATATAATCAAACTCTTCACAACCTTCGTCGGCAGCTTGGTTGATAGCCCACAGTCCCCAATACAAGTGATTGATCAAAATGAACTTCTGGACTTGTTCCAACATGCTTGTTACTTCATCAGATAGATCAACATCCATATCGCCATCACTCGACTCGGTCAGATCAGACTCAAATCGCTTGGCAGTCTTTACATATTCTACAATGAAGTCCTTTTGCTTTGAATGACTAGGAAACCGAGAGTAATCAGTAACACCATTGTCTTCCACAGTTGTACCGCCGGCGTACTCATTGAAATGATTGGCAATATCAAAGGCGGCATAGTTTGTACCACCATACTCAAAATCAATTAATTGGATTTTGCTTGTTTCGGGATGACGCATAATGTTAGCAGCTAAGAGATCATTGTGGCAAAATACTATACCACTCTTCTTCTTGGCACTACCACAAATACTTGCAGTACTATCACCGCTATCGTTGTCGGATGATGTAGATGAAAATGACTTTATAAAATTCTCAACCTCCAATTCAATCTTATCGAGTTCTAGTGCTTTTACTCGTTCAG
>Ga0214481_100825_pt1 | contig 14511 bp, 12 predicted proteins | sample M1_20Mar14CPVII9_4_FD_165057 | JGI IMG/M metagenome (GOLD analysis project Ga0214481, IMG submission 165057) | Marine eukaryotic communities from Monterey Bay, California, United States - M1_20Mar14CPVII9sort6BwellG10 | ecosystem: Environmental > Aquatic > Marine > Unclassified | place: USA...
AGTCGATTAGAAACAACATACACTAATACGAGTACAACAATTTAGAACCTACAACACACACCTGAGATAAGTCCAGCTTCTGCAGTCCAACCAACCCACTTAATACATCTAAGGATCTATCCGTTATACAACGGCACCCGTCCAAGTTCAAAGCCCTTAGTGAAGCACTATGGCTTATGTTGATGGTGGCATCATCAGTCAATCTTCGACAATTGGCCAAAGATAGAGTATGAAGCCGATGACTCCGTGAGAATGCCATTAATCCCCGTCCAGTAATACCATGGCAATTGTCCAGCTTTACGACTTCTAGATTCTGGAGAGGTGTATGTGAGAGTTGGAGCAGTCCTCTGTCTGTCAGGCGTTGAGAACCTCGAAGATCTAGAAGAGTAAGTGTAGACGTTGTTGTACTTGTTGAAGTAGATGCCGCGAATGAGTGCAAGTCGTTGTAACTTGTCTCATTATTATACATTTCATTATTAGTATTCGATTCTGACGAAAACATTGATGATGGACGAGGAGGTAGAGGAGGGAATGAAGAAGGAGCTCCTCTCATAGGATACAACCATAACGACGAAGAAGGAGCTTGAGCTGGTGACGTGTAGTTCAATGAGAAGAATTCTGGTGGAGGCAACACACTTGGCAGTAGAGGAGAGGCATGTGTCTCCTCCAGTCTGGACGATGCTGAGACAAAACTTGATGTAGAACGTGATTCATCTGACCCGGCATATGGATTGTTTTGTACTTCTCCATCAACTTCATTGTTTCTGGGCAATAGAGGAAGAGACTGGTCATGACCTGACGAGTAGTCACTTGTATTTAAGTCTCCATACTCATCAAGATCCATCATCATGGCAGAGGCTTCTAGATGAATGTCTCTTAGTGGCAGAGGAGAGTACGGCGCACCGCTCATACTGTTGTTCCAACTTGTATGATCATAAGATGCATTTGATGCAGATCGGAGTCGTTGGCCTGCCATTGGACTCATGCCACTACCTACACTCACACTACTACTAAGTGATGCCAGCCACTCATCTGACACACCACGGCAATTTGCCAAACTTAATGCACTCAGCTCACATTGACTCAATGTTCGCAATGTTGTGCTATTCAGAGATGCATGGGAGGTTAGACTCTGTACAATACGATCCACAACATCTGGAGGTAGCCCAGATGGTAGTGCCCCATCAAGATTGGGAAGATTACGGCAAATACTATCGATACATAGATCTGTCAGACTTTTGGGAGAACGCTTAGTTGGATCTGATTCTGATCGGATATAGTTATCATCTGGTGGATAGAAGTGTGATATAGATTGATTGGGTACCTTAATGTTTTCAGTAGTGTAGTAATTGCAAGAAGAGATGTATATTATTAGTTGTTTGTTGTACAATTGCTGCAATAAGCAAAGTGCCACGTATTATTAGACACATCACATGAAAACCGAAGCAGATCTTACCTCTGCATCAATTGAATGACGTGCAGCCCTTTTCACAACACACTTTGTAGATTCATCATCAGATGAATCATCCTATCATGTATTATAATGTTGTTGTACAAGTAAAGAGATACAAAGAGTGACGTTAGTGCTTGTTCTGCACATATCATATGATGTTCTTCAACATATGCAAAATTGCACATCATGTGCACATCATATGCACACTTTGCTCAAAGGACAGCCAAGTACATTCATATCTCATATTCTGCTGTCGTTACTAAAGAAGCATGCTCCGCCCGATCTGTACTAGTAGATAACACAACAAGCAAGAAATACTATGAGAATACAAGGACTTACATGAGATGCACCACATAGCCGCCCGACAGCGCTGGAGAACGATCGTGTTCGTAGCCTACCGGTACCACGATGACGACTATTACCATCACTACGATGATGTTGATGATTACCATCGGTAGTATGATGGTCTGATTGATAACGATGACGTCTCCTAGTGGAGCATGAAGAACCCATCATGTCTCTCTTATGATTTGTTCTTTGATAGCTTTTTGCTTCTATCTTTGTTTGTATTTTATCAATTGGTATGAGGTTTGGACTTTGCAGTCTATGGAAGATGATAAGGCGATAGAGGATGTTACTATTGTTGATACTATTCGGATTACATAGATATACGGCGGCTACTAATGAGGTGTCATCAGTACGATAGAGATTTATGAGAATTAATTTACCTTTGTCCGTTTGAGTTGGCGATCGATTCATAATCGGATACATAGATACAACATAACATCAAGATGCCCAAACCACAGCGTGATCCTCATGCGCCTAAGCGTGCTCAGTCGTCGTACCTTTTATACCAAAATGCTCACCGTGAACAGTTTAAGGCCGAAGTAAGTTTACGAGGTTGCTCTGCCGTATTTATTTTTGATGCATATGATGGGTTCAATATAAATTTTTGTTAACATTTCCCCTCATCTAATACCTACCCCCCCTATTAGAATCCTGATATGAAATTCGGTGAATTATCCAAACACACAGCATCAAAGTATGCGGCCTTGACTCCAGATGAAAAGGATGTGTGGCTTCAGAAAGCAGCAGCTGATAAGGCACGTTTTAATCATGAAATATCAAAATACCACCCCCCTGCTGGATATAATGAAAAGGGTGATGCCATTCCCAACCATCCTAGACATGCTCCTCCTACTACTCCTACTCGTGGGAGGAAACCAGGAAAACGTAAGGCGCCGGTACCACGGGATCCTAATGCTCCGAAGAGGAATGCTTCAGCTTTCCTCCTTTATCAAAACTGCTACAGGAAAGTCCCCGCATTAGTATTGTTTTATCATATGATTTCGTGTGTCCAAAAACTCTCGGTGATTTGGATACTTCATATGAACTCAATTTTGTCTTTATTTGACTTCCTTTGTAACCCACATGTACTAACATAAGTTACTATCTCCTCTCTTTCATCTTCATTATCCCGATAACGCGCATCTTCCAGGGAGAAATTCAGGGAGTTAAATCCGGGCATCACCTTTGGTCAGCTTTCAAAGTACTCGTCATACATGTACAAGTGTTTACCCGTGGAGGAGAAACAACGTTGGGAGGCATATGCTGCTCAGGATAAGGCTAGATTCGAAGCTGAGATGGCAGCATATCATCCTCCTTATGGATATGATAAAACAGGAGCCATGGTCGAGGAGCTTCGGGTCAAGACATATACTAGACGCGGGGTTAACAGCACTCAGGGTATAGTGAACCGGTATCCTTTTTTTGAGTCCGGTATCCTCCCCCCTCTCTGACCATGTCTTATGTTCTATTGCCTATATAGAAGAGAATACATATGTTCTAAGTGATATATTGGTACTAAACAACGTCTAATATACTATTTAATCATATCTATATACGGCTTAGCATATACGAAAGTATTGTATGTGTAACCAGAGTTCAAAGTTAACTACTCATTTTGTCCTACACTTTCAACAACAACTTCTACATCCGCCGTACCCTCTTGCAATACCACCTCCACATTTGAGCTAGCCGCGGCAACAGAAAAATACTTCATATGATGTCTCCAATGGCATAGACATGGCTTGCCTTTCTTTGTTGTATTGCAAAAGTATACTGCCTTTCCCTTTATAGCAGAACACTCAACACATTTCATAAAAGTATCATGTCCACGCGGTCGTTTGTTTCCCTTCTGCTTGCCCAGTTTAATATTAGGACAGAAATCGAATGCACATTTCCCAGCCGTCTCTTGTGCAACTGATTGATGTGTACACCACGGATGTGTTCGTTGCTTCCGTCTCAAAGTAGCACGAGCCGACGGTACCCTCGATTGATTACGAACACATCCGCCGGTAGCAACTTCACCCTTTGCATCGGAACGAACTTTGTTACCCGACCCAGTATCAAATATAGTTGTTAAATCTCTAATGGGAGATGGATGACTGCATGCTCGTTCTCTCATTGGTTCTCCCTTTTGTAGAAGTGAATGGGTAGCCAACTCAATTGCCTCTCCCATACTCATGTATCGTCGGTCGGGGGTATACTCGTGAACTAATGATTCGTAGATTTGGTATGCGTTGTTGAGTGTCATGTTGAAGTAACGTAATGATAACTTGGGAGCCCATCCATGTTTATGTGATTCCATTCCAATGTCGTACTTGGCCTCGTTGCAATTGCCTTTGTCGATGAGATGAAACGATTGAGAGTAGTATTGACTTTGTTGTGGACATGGCACGGCCGATTGTTGATGATCTCTAACCCCATCCGTCTTCTTCTTGCGCATTAGACCGTCAATAATAATCTTTGGAGGATGGCAATTGGATAGAGTGCGTACTATATTGTTGTCGGCCCACATTGCATAGCAGAGAGGTTCTGTGTTGTGTTGAAACATTATTGATTCGTAGGTACACTTTTTCATACCCTTCTTCTTATCTTTGGTATCGGCACCCGTTCTATTATCATTCGATGTTCCAACCATATTCATACCCCATTCATGATGACCAATCTGTGCCATTATATCTCCCATGTAGGCTGAGTCCATTGTAACAAATCTTCCCTCTCCTTTGAATGGATCTAGCATGATGTCGTATAGGTTCACCCATTTTTGTGTTGTGAATGTGTTGTCGTTGATATGATCTAGATCACCGTCAGACTTGCCGCCGTAGGCTCGAGCAAACAGTTTATATGTTGAAAGAGGACCAAATGTTACACATAATGTATGGAGGGTGGCACCTGTTCTGATAGGCTTGGGTTCAGGACCGACTGTCATGGGTGAGTGATACCATCCAGCAACTCTTGATTCGTCGGCAGTCATACATTTTCCAAAATGCACAATCGCCTGCCATCGTCTGTTGTAGGCATCCTCCAACATACCGAACTTCCTCCGATGATGTGCTGTGTCCTCAGAAGGTTCTTCCTTGACATGTTGGTATTTCTCATTCCATCGATCGTCGTCTTCCTCCCAATCGTCAGCGAAGTGCATACACCGACACAAATCTTTGAATGCATCTTGAGGCATTGACTCCTTGATGCATGCCACGGCCTTCAATGTACTACGGGTGGACCAAATATCGTCTATAGATGAATTACCAGTTTGCATACGTGCCATCAATACTCCATAGAAGCGGGCAACGTGGTCGGCGGTGATGATAAGTCCTTCCTCGGGGTTGTAATACTTAGGCTTGAATTTTATGTCGTCGTCTGACACGATATGTGTCATGTAGTTCTGCATACGGGCGGCTTGCCATTCGAAGAGTGGTACATCATCATTGTCACCAAACAATGGAAGTGTATATTCCAATATCTTATCGAACCGTATATCCCCGCTACTATCTTTGAAGTCGTTTATATCATCGCCGTCGATGATAGAGGTGAAGAGATCATGAGTACCCGTATACTCGATCGGTTCTACCCATCGTCCTTCGAGTGGACTTCCCTCCTCAATAACTACCCAGTCTGCAGGATCAGTTCTCATGTAGCCATTGTCTTCTTCTTCTCCATCGTTGCTTTCATTATCGCTATCGTCGTCGGTGGAGGAGGCGGTGTCGGATGTGTCACCCTCAGATGATGATCGTCGTCGTCGTCGATTGACAACTCTAACTCTATCTCTTTCTGGATTTGCAATAGGATATGTAGGTAGATGGTACTGATCGAAGTTCCTCTGACTATCATCTGCAAATGAGAAGACAGCATCATATCGCATATCATATACATGGCCCTCCACCTCAACTTGGAAGAACCTCCTACCGTCATTGCTCCAATCGATTGCAACAATCTCTCCATCATTAGGAGTATCATCATTGTCATCGTATCCATCAAACCACCCATTCGGCACAACTACTTCCATGCCTAGTAGTGTCTCTGCCCAATCGACATCATATGGGATCCTACGGCTCATTATATTGTCGTTCAGGTGCACCGTCGATGAACTGCAATGATGAGTTGTTAAATTTTGTGAGCGAGAAAGTGAAATTTTGGCCGGCTACGATAGAAAAATTGTCAAATGCAAAGGTAGTGACACAACTCTCTACGTGATCGGCGCGTAGGAACTAGTACATACGAGATTCGTACCTTGCCGATATCATTATCATGTAGCCCTTGATCTCAGCTTTTCAACGGGCTACTGGACGATATCTGGGTGTTATTTTTAGCAAATTTACGAAGGACTTAGTAAGGCCTATAAAAAAGTGGTCTGATATATCAGACCATACCTGGAGTGCTGTTAAGGATCCTAGCCATCCAAAGAGGGCTAGAGGTTCTTTTGTCTACTTCTCAACTGAGATGGTAAGTACTACTTTACTTGTATATACACGTCATTACATTTCTTCTCATTATCAAATCAATCATCTCGCCTTTTCTTATTTCTTGTAGCGTCCAAAGATTACAAAAGAGTATCCTGGAATCAAATTTGTTGATATGGGCGTCGTGTTGGGTGAGCGTTGGAGGGCATTATCCATGGCTGATAAAGCAAAGTATGAAGATATGGCTATGAAAGACAAAAATCGTTTCAACAATGAGATGGATGTGTATGCAGCAAAGACCAATATTCCTCCTCAGGAGGACGTTAAGCCTAGTGCTGTTGAACAGGCATTAGCTCAATCAGTTGCTGCCGAACAACAGATTCAATACGCTGCTGATCAAGTGTATGATCACGCTACTGCAGCAGCTGCTCATCAAGCGTGAGTATCTGATAGTGTTTATATGTGTGTGTTTTTAAGATGTATCAACTTATCCATCGTCTTTACTTTACTTGACTACAGATACTTCAACGACCCCAACGCTGCCACCGCCTTTCAGGTAGATCCGAATCAGACAACAACTGAGACTGCTAATAATGATCCATATAGTGAATATGCTCAGTATTATGCCGAACCTGCAAGCCCTACTCAGTATCATTATGCTTAGGGACTTTATACATGTGGGTTTGGTCTTTTTTGTGTATATCGGGCTTAAATCGCGACAATTTCTAGCCCAAATTATAGTAGGTAAAGTCACTTTTACACTTTTAAATTCTTGAGCTGGTTTCCAATATAAACTCAAGTTTTGCTTCGTATAAATCTACCTGCGTAGACTATTGCAACATATAGATGCTACAAACAATAGCAGCCAGCCCAATCAAAATTATCACATACTAGTATAGCTACGGCCCTTAATCTCAGCAACTTTAGCTCTATCAGCTCCACCCTCCTCAGCAACAGCAGCTAGTTCGTCAATTTTACTTTGCAAATAGTTTGTATATAGTACCTGATTGTCTACATCTTCTTGCTTGTCTTCCAAATCTTCTTTCACATTCTCCAATGCTTTTTCTGCTGAAATCTTTTCAGCCTCTAACGTTGCTATCTTTTCACTCTCCAAAGAGTCGGAAGAGGCAAGACCCGTTGCCAAAAGCTTTGTCTCTGTCTGTAATGACAATTCTAAACTGGTCGTCGGTACATTAGTTTGATTTAGCCGTGCTTTCTTTTTCTTTGTACACTGGATGATACTATTAGGACTTGATTTCTTCCTACGGCTGCGTTTATGAATACCCTTATTACTTCCACTTCCTCCCATCTGAATCTTCAAAGTAGATTTGTCTTTCAAATCGGCAAAGATTTTATCCCCATTACTTATATCATTTCCTGTCAGTTTGAGCTCACGTAGCGTATTGTTACCTCTGATGCTCAACGACTCAGCCATGGCCTCGGCTCCTTCATTACCAATGTTATTATGGCTCAAATCTAATACATTCAAGCTTCTATTACCGATCAAAGCAGTAGCAATACAACCAACTCCCTCGTTGCCAATATTATTATGAGCCATATTAACCTTTTGAAGAGTATTGTTATCTTCAAGGGCAAGCTCTAAAGACTGCGCTCCTACATGGGTTATATTGTTATTGGCAATCTCCAAGCATTCAAGGGTATCATTCTCCTTCAGGGCATTTGCAAGCAATGCTATACCCTTATCTCCGAGATTAATCTTGTTCAAGTATAGTATCTTTAGTGAACATTCACCGCTTGACAACAAAGTAGCCATGCTCTTTACACCACTAATACCAATCGGATTATCATTCAAACTTAATGATTCTAGTGTATCATTCTCAAGTAGAGCTTCGACCAAGCTTGCAATACCGTCATGTCCAATTCTGTTCCCTGTTAAGAGGATACTCTTCAAAGTACTATTACTCTTGAGTGACTTTGCAAGATTATTTGCCCCGGTACTACCAATATTGTTATTTCGTAACCATAGGTTTTGAACAGTATCATTTGTTCCAAGTGCATTAGTAAACTCTGTATCTTCAAGGGTAAGCTGATTGTTTGACATCTTCAGTGTCTCGATTAATTTGCTCTTTTTCAAGACTTTGCTAATGACTTTAATATCATCATGCTTCAATTTCTTTCCACAGAGATCTACAACCTCTTGTTTGCTTAGGCTAGAATAGTTCAATTTCATCTTTTGATATCTGTATTTAGGATTGGAGAGAGAAGGGGTGTCAATGGGGGGAGAACATAAGCATACAATGTTATACATAAGATATGTGCTATCTAAAAAAAAAAAGCATAAGATATGCACATACATATCAAATGCATAACACACACACAAGACAGCACCATAAAAGCAAATATGTCTCACTTCACTGCTACTGAAACAAACTCAATACATATATCTCATACAAAGCTCACAAACTTTACCCACGTCTCTTGCATTGGCATTTTTTCACATGTTTTGCAATTGCAAAGAAATCGCATTCTTAGATGCTTTGCAATACAATCCCGTGCACTCTTGCTCCAAAACAGTAGCACAATATACATATAGAACAACAAATGCATACCTTTATACTGTAGTTCTCCTCTGCTATAGCTACTTAGTAGCCCAACTCAACTGATAACTGAAACTTTCAACTTTTATTCATGTGGACAGGTGTCTTGATCCACACTATTTTTTGATATCCACTCATATCTACAGCAACTCTATCTCTTGCAACTACCAACATTGCAATCTCCAATGGCAACCGATGAGGAAGAAAAACCAAGCGTAGGCAGTTTCATCACCGGACTAACTATACCTGAGCAAATATATGACGCTACGACATCATTGCAGAAAGCTCGACAGGATGGGTTTGATTATGTTGTTACCGCTTTGCCTTATACTGTACCGTTATTAACTACGCCTACTAGTAGTAATGATGGTAGTAATAGTGTTCGTAGTGATATTAGAACAGATGTTACACGTCTCGAGTCAAAGTGGTGGTCAACAAGCGTCGTAGGTATGGTAGTTGATCCACCTCAATGGAATAATACTCAACAAACCAAATCTAAACCACAATCACCATCAACACCATTGTATGATAGTCTACAAGGTATCAAACTACGAGATGCACTAACATCAACATCTTCCACTGATATCGAAAAGAAGGTCGAAGCTACTAAAATATTTATGGGAATGTTAGAATGGAGTGCACATATGAATATACCCGCTGTGATTCTACCCTCTGTGCCATTGGCTGAAAAGAAGATTAAGAGTAAGAATAGTGATATTCATTCAAGTGATGAGGAAGACATATTTGCAGAAGATAATAAGCCATGTCCAGCAGTTTCTTCCATTGCTGCTACAGAGAAGACGACTAAGCTATCAATCAACAGTCAACAATCAGCGAAAGAATATACACGATTAATATCAAACATATCAACATCATCAATCTGTACATCATCACATGTACAATTATGGATCCGTGTTCCGTTAAACATACAATCTATACAATCATATCAATTATTATTATCCAAATGTAATTATGTATCAAGTGTTGGATGTATACTATGTGTTGATGATCATACAACACCCATCAATAATCCATCTGACTTGTCATCTATTATTATAGCATTACATGGATTAATTGGTAGTGGACATATAAAGGCAATATCATGGAGTTTAAATGTTTTTTTAATGAATAAGAAGGGTTATCCGACATTGTCAAAGTGTCATCAAGCAATCTTTTCATTTGTTTATGGTAGATTGGGTAGGACAATACGTACATTACTTGAAGGAAGTTTACCCAACTCAAACAATATCAACAACAGTAATATGAATGCAGGAACATCATTACGATTGCATCTCCGTTCCAAATCAAATCTACTATACAAATTAGACAATACAGAAGCAATACTTGAAACACCCTACCTAGACAATTTACAAAGTCCATTACAACCATTAGGTGATCATTTAGAATATCAAACGTATGAAACATTCGAGAAAGATCCTGTAAAGTATAGGAATTATGGATTGGCTGTTGAATATGCCTTGTTGGATGGATTGGAGGAGAACAAGTTTAGTACTGTTGTTACTTCTTCGAATGAGGTTGATTTGTATGAAGTTACTATACTAGTTGTTGGTGCTGGTCGTGGACCATTAGTGAGAGAATCGATAAGTGCCGTATCTCGTGTATCTGCCTCGTTGAATGATACCAAGGTGGTGGGTATGCAGCAACGTAAGAAGGGATTGCATGCTAAGATTATTGCAATTGAGAAGAATCCAAGTGCTGTGTTGTATTTGCAAAGTTTGAAGGGAAGTGACCCGTCATGGAATGGCGGAAGGGATTATGACCCGTACAACAGTAGTGATGATCAGGGTAGTAGCATCAACAAGATTGTTCCGGGTACATCTAATGTGTCAGTGATTGGATGTGATATGAGGGAGGCTAATTCACATTCGATATTAAAGGACATGACTGACAATGTCAAGTCACGAGGTGATATTGTTGTTTCGGAACTACTCGGCAGTTTTGGTGATAATGAGTTGAGTCCAGAATGTCTAGACGGAGTACAACAATGTGGCATATTGAAGGATGGTTGTGTCAGTATTCCACAGAATTATACTGCCTACATTGCTCCAGTTTCATCAGCACGGTTATACTGCGAGGCAAGGAATCAAGCTTGTTTCCCTCTCAATACGAATGAAGGACCGGCATCACCTTCTGTGGGTATGCAACGAGCATTAGAGACTCCATATGTTGTTCGTAGTCATGCTGCTAGTCAAACACATGCTGAGCAGGCATGTTGGACATATACACATCCTCATCAGTCAAAGACAGAAGGTACTACTAGTTCTTCTCAAGCTGCTATGAATATTAATAATGATCGTCATGCTCATTTGTCCTTCCAACATGACCCTACTCATGGTGTTGGTTTTGGCTGTGGCTACGGTGCCTTGGACTCGGAGGTAGCATCAATGGCATCATCCACAAGTGATGGTGACGATACAACAACCATTACTCTACATGGTTTATTGGGATCATTCCATTCAGTATTATACGAATCAAAGAAACGAAATGACAAGTCGACGATTAGTATCGCTCCTGCTTCATTCTCGGTTGGAATGTTCTCGTGGTTTCCACTCTACTTTCCACTGAAAGAACCACTTCGTGTACCAAATCAAGCAACTGTGAATTGCAGTATATGGAGACGTTCGGATAATGAACGTGTATGGTATGAATGGTGTGCAGAGGTTGTGTCAAAGGATCGTAATGGAGGTGAAGGAGTTTGCTGGGCATCTAGTTCTATGCATAATACTGGAGGACGATCTTATCATGTTAAGAAATAGACATTTACCTTACTTCTTTATCTTATACGTATTCAAACTACCATATGTTATCTGGATGCTTTATGTTGATTTGCTCAGTATTTCAATTCTGGTTCTGGTGGTATTCCTCGGTTAAAGTACACCAATCATCTTTGGTCGGTAGAAAGTTGAAGCTGTTGATGGTGGATTCTCATCATCTGCGATGCATATACGAACTATATAGTATTTGTAAACAGACCAGCAGTGCATTGCAATATCTCGCCCCTACACATCCCCCTACCATCATCAATTCTCTCCTTTGCATTGATCTTCTCAGGCCAGATCTCCCAGTTTACATTTACTCTAAAAGATACCACGCGCTCCTAATTTTTTCACATGCACACTGCACAATCCCTCAATCGCTAAAGGCTATCAACTTACTACTACGCTAATAATACTTCTAATGGCACCTGAGCGCAGTCTAATACCCCCCGAGGACAATACATCAACCTCCTTTCAAACCGCAGCCAATGTAGTCGGTGTAATTCCACCCCAAATTCATGACATACTAACCAACAACAGTGATGCACTAACTTCATCCAAAATTGATGATAACACAAGTGGTCTATCCTACCTAATTAATAATACCAATAGTAATGTAATATCAGTATGGGAACATTCAACACAGACATTAAATGAAGAATTAATACCACCATCACGTGGAATTTGTGTTAATTTAATCCATCCTGAACATGATACTACTAGTAATGTCGATAATAATAATAATAAGTTATTAGTAACTTGTCTTGGTCCAAACAATAATACATCAACTAACAATCATCGTAGAGGTGAGGGTAATAATAATTCATTACGTCATTTATATGCCGCATCATCAACGTCTGGTGTGTTATCTGTCTGGGTATTAGATAATACTACCAAAAATACTACTTCAACTAATGATGGTTTTGTGGAATGTGACGCCTCTGTACGGTTAGCATTAAAGGATAATGAGGTATTAACATCCTTAACTTCCATGAACAACACTAGTGGTGGTAATAGTGATACATGGCTATTAGCATCAACAAATTATGGTAGATTATATAAAATATATAAAACATCAAGACCATTAACATTATCGGCAAAGTTGATTAAGAAGAAGTTGATTCCTAGTGATATTAGTAATGGGGGTCAACAAGTTGATGTGGAAGAAGAAGAAGAGACAGGTTTAGTAAGAGGATTGTATAATTATTTTACAACACCATCTAAGAAGAAGGTGGAGTCTTCGTATGGGGAAGATGAGGTAATGGATGAGGGTCTGCCAGGCAGTCCTTACAATTCTTCATTGGATGATGAGAATATTGTAGCATTAGTTACCCTACCATCAGCAACTGATGGCAGTAGTATTGTTGGTACAGAAAGTTCCAATAAAAGTCCACCCCGAACACCTGCACATTCTCCACAAAAGCAACGTCGAATTTCTACTCCCAATTCATCATCATCAGCACGTGCTGTCTCAGTTAGTTCATCATTAGTATTGAAGGAATGGAAGATATCATTATTAGCTGGACCTGACATTAGTGAGGGCGGTGGTGGAAAGAATAAAGAGGGATATATGACACGTACACAATTATTTCCACGACATGAAAATGATGGTACATTGGACTTATCAGGTCTATCACAAGACAATCTTGAGGGATATACTACTACTGAAATGTTGGCAGCACCTCAACTTGCCAAGGATAATAACTCGTTACTTATGATTATCCGTCTATCGAAAGAGAATGATGTTGATGCTACACGTGCTTATGTTGTACGTATTGGGTTATCATCAAATGGTGGAAGAAGTAAGTCTCCACATATCATTGATCGTAGGCTCTAAGAGCTGCCTTGTCATCGGCATCGCGAGTGACAATGTCCCGATAGCCAGACAAGGCAGATGCCGACATGTCTTCCACATATCTTCTCATGTTATTCTTTTCTACCTCATAATCAACACTATTTGATAAGATCGCTTCACCTGATTCCTCAATAGCTTGGAGCTGAGTGATCAAAACATCAAGTGTCTCTGTCGACGAAGTCCATGGGTAAGGTAAGGCCGTTTGAGATGACGGGTCGCTAATTGTAATATCATACATGGAGGATGATTCATGTTGACGATAACCAAGGGATTGACCAACACCTTGACAGATCGATGACGATGTGAAGAGTAGAAAGTCACCACCATTGACAAAAGTCAAAGATGAGAGTTGTTGCAACGCAGCCCACCGGCGAGGAAGAGCAGTAACATCCTCGGATGTTTTTTCCAAAGCTTTCATGACGACACGACGTTCTTTGGCAATCTCATCTTGACGTGTGCTATTTCCAGCAGCAGACGATTCGGCCTTGGCAAAGTAATTCTGACAAGCAATCAATAATGCACGAGAAGCTGTGATCAATTCTCCATGATCTCGTAGTCTAATCCTTCCCACGGAAGACACTCTTCGGTACGCACCAGCATGCAGTAAGAAGGTGATAAAATCCTTGTGCAACTGAAGCTTATCGCGTAATATTGTCACTGGAGTACTAGTCGTCACACGAGGTGAGAATACACCAGTGCCGGCTGATAAAGAAGAAGACGATGCACAGGCAAATTCTTTCGACGCCAAGACCACCGCTGCCGTAAGGACGTGTGAGGGACATGTTCCAATTGATGGAGGAACAACCGCACGTGCTGGATTACTACCACAATTGCCTTCTTTCAACTTGGTTAGATATTGACGGAATGATGACTGTAAGTGAGACTTGACAGTCTGAATAGACTCATCCTTGGCAAGGGTTGATAAGGATGCTTCATCTAGCAACGATTCTGTTGTCGTGGTCACGCCTTCTTGACCAGATGAAATGGTGGGGAAACGTACATGTACACCACACAATAGCCCAGATGTAGACAAGAGTACACATCCTCCAGTAAGAGGGTCGTAACTCATTGAGTTGTGAATGGCGGATGGTACCACATTTTGGTAGAGATCTAAATCCTTGAT
>Ga0214481_100828_pt1 | contig 14420 bp, 11 predicted proteins | sample M1_20Mar14CPVII9_4_FD_165057 | JGI IMG/M metagenome (GOLD analysis project Ga0214481, IMG submission 165057) | Marine eukaryotic communities from Monterey Bay, California, United States - M1_20Mar14CPVII9sort6BwellG10 | ecosystem: Environmental > Aquatic > Marine > Unclassified | place: USA...
CGAACATGGGAGGTATATAAACATCATCGGGTACTTTATTAATATATAATCGTTGAGGGGTATCGCGTAGGGATGTATTAGATAGCGCATAGCCTTCACAAATAGAGTAGGTCTCTCGATGCATCATTGTCTATCATTTTTTTGATGGGCTGATGGAATTATGGATATTTTAGTAACTACAGTTGTGGTAGTATTGATAATTGCAAATATTATAGAAGATTAGGTCCGCAATATGATACTGTATTGAGATGGTACTGACCATTGTAGTTATGGAGCATAGCGTAGTAGAGGATAGGGGACGGATAGCGTCATGATTAGAGTCTTTGAGAAAAAAGTAAGTGATGAGCGGCGAAGCCGCTTCAACTCAGAAAGGTTCCTACCTAACAAGTTACATAGGTGATTACCTTGGCCTATTATCAGGCATGAAAATCGTGCCCAAATCGTATCCATGAGTAGATATTTTTGCGCATGAACTTAAAAAAGTACAGGAATAATACTGGTCGGCCGGTATAATGTTGCTAGCTGACGGCCTTGGTAAAATGGATACCAACCGGTTTTATTTACCAACCGCAATTATTCCAACCACAAAAAGATCTTCAACACAACATGGCAAAGACGCTACGATGGTAAATAATCATGCCTCCTTCAAAGCATATTAGCAGGTATCATTCGCCATCATCTTCTCTATCCATTGTCTATTGTTGAGTTGTTCATCCACGGCGTCTGAGGCATCCCACACAGGCGGCGGCAAGGCAACCATACCACAAAAGTTGTACTGAGTTGAGTGGAGATTTTTTATATCAACATAATTTATTCGACGATATCTCTCCACCACTCGTAATCGCCACTACCGGTATACGAATGTTATTACGTTAATGTGCGTTACCATGGCGGCGGCGGTGGCTGTTGTTTGTCATTCTCCCACACCGCCTACAACTATTAAGCTGAGCAAAGTATGTCGTTAGTTGCAAAAGATGGCACAAACTACAATAGAATTGCTTTATCAAACACAGCATTTATTTCGTATCACAAAAAGCACGTATTGCAATTACCATATATTAAATCAAATAATGACGTTAAGAGTAGTAGATATTTCATTCCATTTACACAGCATCATCTACCAAGCATAGATAATCAGTTCGCTCGTCACACAAATCTGAATTAATTGGCGAGGATAATATGGTGGTAAGTAACGATATGTTATCGCGTGTGCACTGTGCACTATAGCAAGTTTTGCGATTTATCTTTGTTGTAAATGTTCACAATATATATCTAACATCGTATGTACATTCTCAGCATCATCCTTTTCATATTTCCACAAATCATAAAGAAAATTACACAACATGTGTATTTTTGTTTGTGTACACATACATCTTATATTAAGACGGCATACAACAACAATCGACGTGCAAAATATTAGATCTATTATCACTACTGAATATATAAACAACTGAAACATTCGACAGCTACTCGTGAAATCATAACGTTTGCAAATAAATACCGAGCAAAATAGTAGAGCAAACAAACAATACGTGGCAGTATTGCAAACTATACAAGTTGAACACAACAATCTCCGACTATAGTGATAGTATTGCAAAATTGTGAACAAAAGTTGCTAGTACGGCTGTATACTATACAAAATCAACCACTCAAGTGGCAGTTATGTATATATGCAAAGAATACATACACGCGCGCATATCATATGCACATCAATTAACTAAAAAAAAATGTTACAGAAATATTCACTAAAGTGCTAAGACAAGATATAGACAACACAATCCAAAATCCCAATGAAACTTGGAAAGAACTCAGGAGAAAGAAGTTTTTTGAAGAAACGAGCCTACTTTGAGTGAAGATGTTACTATTACATCTTGCCAGAACAAAAAAATCACATTATGCTTAATTATTTATCTCTCCCTCCATCATAATTGCACATGTGGTTGTTTTCCTGAGGGGGGTAAAATAAGTAAAGGGTAGTAACACTTGTATAGTTTTTCCTCTGTTTCTCCCAAGGGAGTTTGAATTCCTATGTAGGAAACATACCGCGGCCTACTGGTGCCGACATCTACAAGGGGGGAAATTAGACGTTTGTACTATTCCTATGTAGAAATGGGGTGACATGCTCTGACATGAAATCTAAAATGAAAAAAGCCCGGAGCCGCCCTCACTTCGATCTGCTGCTAACCCTTACTGGCGCCCCTCGGGCCCATCAAGGTATGCCGAGGTTCGCCGATAAGGTAGACATCGGCAGGTGTACCCAGTTCCAAACAAATGGCAAGACGTTGCAATTCACCCCCGACAAGTTCTGCACGCCATTATCAATAATACCATCCATATTCAAGGGTTTCACATCACTTACAAACTGTGGATGGATGTAACTTTCACAATACGCTTGTGAAGTAACTGATGGACCGTGCCTTGGAATTTGGGGGATATTTTCTGAGGCTTGTACGATACGTTAAGGTCAGGTGCACCGGCCAACGCGGCCTAATCTAACTTGCCTGCTCTCCCCACTCCCCACCATGATTCTGTGTCGTTCCCTCCTCGTAATCTTTGAGTGCAAAGTAGAATAATGGAGTAATAGAGTATGACGGATATGTTCTGCCGTGACGGGGTGAGGATGAAGGTGGGGGTACATAGATGTAGTATCGGCAAGAATCTGGGTAATCAGGGTAGCGATGTGATCATATTCCTTAGCAATGTGATCTGCCCATACATGAGAATCAACCAAAACTGCCACATGTGCACTTCGTTTGGGCTTGGACAGGGTAATGCGTCGTATGAAGCTCATGTAGTTCTTATCACTGCTGCCACTACTCTCTCCAGTTTCTGTGGATGATGACTCATCATTAGGCGTAGTAACTCTTGGCGGCGGAGTAGTAAGGACATTGAAGATGTTATATTCCTCGGATGGCTTGGGTGTGTAGAACGTATCGTTGGATAGGGCTACTGTTGTATTATCTGTATGTCGAGCAGCATTGTTGACATCGTACCGTTCCCTCTCTAAGAAGTTTGTCTGATATTGGTCATCAATGGAGGGGACATGGTTGGGAACTTCATGGAATTCAACCTGCTGCTGAGTAGGTGGACTTCGTAATGTAGATGGGGGTGGGGAAAGCTATTCACCAAACGGTGATCCTTGGGTGTTATTTCTTGTGTTACTTGGGGATATGCCTGGACGAGAGTGGAGGATGATGTTCTTATCCCTCTGTGGGAAATCAGGACTAAAATTTTGACAAAAGCCCCTAATTCCAGATAGGGCTATTTTTTATAATGATTAACAATGGACAGTTTGACATATATTCAAATTATGATGAGGAATAATGTAAGTGAGGGTTTGGCAGCATCAGAATTGTATAACAACAATCTCTGCTTGCTATGTGAGGCCATAGAATTGCAATAAAACACCAACAATAATAATATTTGCAGTGATAAAAATAAAAGGCTGGACAATAAAAATAACAATACATTAATCATCAGTACAAGTACAAATTCAATCAAAAAGGAACGCGTATACAAAAGAAAGAAACCCTGTATTTTTGAAGGATGTACATCTTTAAGAAGAGGAGGTACAAAGTATTGTGTGCGTCATGGCGGAAAGAAGTATAGATCCTGTTGCAGATCCTGACTGGCGGTTGCAATAGTTTTGTATGAAAAAAAGGACTACGTCAAAAACACCACACACAATATACAAAGGCATGTTACTCGATATTTACAGTGGACACCAGGTAACTGCACCTGCCAAAGCGGGCATGCCTATAATTACAACATGGTCTTTTACTAGAGATTATTTCTTACTTAAACCATTCTCCTTGGCACCACGCCATCTAATCCACTGCATAATGATACCTTATTACTGAACTGGTGATATCTATGGCAACTCAATATCTTTTGGAAACCGATATAATCTTCTACTTCTGTGTTGGTTGTATACTGTTGTATCCTTGCGCCATTTTGCTGCACTAACATATTCATACTATAACACCCCACTAAGAGCATAAGCATCCTTCATCTAATCTACTGGAAAATATGTTTGTAAACCATATCCATTGATGCACAATTGATTATCCGCTAATAAATATGTGATGTATTGCAATAATAATTGTGAGGGTGACGATATTATTGACCTAAAAAATAATAATAATGTGCGTTCAGTTAGAATGTAAGAGACGACGCTTGAATTGATTGTTGTATCTATATGCCCTTTGTTTTTATTGCAATTGCAATTATTTTATTTTAATGTTGCAAAGTCGAAGGCAACTCTATCGTCTACCGATTTTTGATATGAACCCCTGCTACGGAGTAGACAATGTTGACGATGTCACCAATCGCCGTATATCAACAAATATTATTTATAGCGGTAATGGTAAGATAAAATATTATTGTTGTTGCCGTATCTCAAACTCATAACTCATCATACACTGTCTTAGTGACATATTATGATGGCAGTTGCAACATTGGTGACAACGTTGGTAAGTGAAGCCTATACTGCTGTATTGTATATACCGCTTGCTATTTATATTGCAAACTAACCCAATCTAATTAACGTTGTATCGATTGACCAAGTGCATCGAGTTAGTAGTAGTAACGACTCGTACATCTAGAGTGCAGAGAATAAATTATTAAGATACCATTAGTGCGACATTATAACCTTCTTATACTGCAAAGAATACCTATAGTTAAAACGCCAAATTTACTCATGTAAGTTTACAACAGTAAACTATTGAAAGTTTAGAGCAAAAAATCTAAGTTTGTTATAAACTTGATAGTTTATACATAAGCATTATATCAACAATAGAAGTTTACAACCTGAAGTTTATGTATAAACTTATACCAATTTCTGGTGTATGGCCAAACACCAGACATCAGCATAATGATGAAATTTGTCTTCTGGGAGGTATGTTATATCTCTAATTATCGGCAGTATGATAATAAGCATTTTCCGTCTGAGTTAATTGGATTCGGTGAAGGAGTAGGTTATCTTTTGAAGTAGTTGCTCCAGCTGTAATACTCGGTGGCTCCTAGCTGGCTGGATACTGCACTGCCTCTCTGCACTCAACGCCAATACCAATTCTGCATCGCAAGCTTAATAACCAGCGAGCAGTTCAGGCTGTACATTGTACAATCTTATACACCAGTACGAAGGTTCTTCAGAATACAGTACTCCTGAAGCCCATGCAGTACACAGTACTAGAATGTCGAGTCATCCTGTACTAGACATAGACTGGAAGTACGGAAATAGATGCTTTGGAATAGGTGGGTCAGCTAACATCCAGTAAGTCTAAAGGCGGATACTAAATAGCAGGTTTAGAATTACAAGACCAGGATCTGCCTGGTAAGTACGTGCGCCCTCTCTGGTGTGTAAGCGTATTGGACCCTGGGGTGGACACATGTTGAAGAGTAAGTATCGCACAATTATGTATGGAAAGAATAGGCAACTCAACACGCGTCACTGAGTTGTTACATTTTAGTGTATCATACTGGGGGCATGCACAATAGGTATGAAATTGAACACAATCATTGGTAGATCACCAGAGACATCCCTTTTTCCCTTTTATAATTCCTATCCTGCCACACACACAAAAAAAACACTGTAAAAATAATGAGGGTACCCTACCTCTATAGAATTAGAGTCCTCTTAACTACTAAGGGAATATATTTACTCTCCCAACAACAACAATTATATTATACGATAATGTTTAGTAAGCTTACTTACGTCAATTTCAACCAAAAGCCTAGCTTTTAACTTATATGCAACTAATCGAAAAAGAAAAACTTACAAAAACACTACTGCAGCACACATGTTTAGGTTAGGCCAGAGATCACACGTCAAATATTACTTGTGCAGAAATGACTAGAGGATAGAGCACTGGCTCTCAGAATTTACACAAGGCAAAAAATCAAGGGGGCCCGACTCATCAACCTCAATGCCTTTTTCTTGGCTCAGGAATTGATCTAAAGGCTGCCCTTCTCGCTTCCTATATTGAGTCCATGACTCATGGCTAATTTCGAGAATAGGCCGGGCAGACCCACTCGATGACTTGATCTCTTCAGATGCTTTTAATGCAGCTTCTTTTCCTTGCGCAGACGTCCCTGCCAGGTTCGCATACTGGGTAAGCATCGTGGCTATTTCTCCACAGGCCTTCTCAGACTGGATAGATTTGCGTGGCGGATCTCCTGCTTGAAGGATTGCAGGGAGCATGTAGGTTATAGCTGCAGCTGAATATTCAGCCGACTTCACGTCTGGTACATACTTCGAGCCACCGTTGACTTCATCATCAGCAGCCAACACTAAATCTGAGACCACTTGGAGACAGAGTGCTACTGCAGATGGAACAGCAAGAACTTTAGTGTTACTATCTCCAACATCATTATCAGAAGAATTGGCAGCATAGCAAAGGTCCCGATATGCTTTCGTTGCAGTGTAAAGCTTAAAAACTCCATAGGCATATTGCCCATCTTTCCCCTTCTTCTCAATGATGTTGGTCATCAGTTCCGATATAGACTTTGCAGCAGTTGAGCCACCTTCTGGGAAGTCAGTCCACGGAGCTCCAAGAAATGCACATGCCATTGTTGCCTTCAAACCCTGAAGGTCTCCTTCGGCCATAATTGGTTTAATCACTTCAATTGCTCCAGCTTCAATCAGCGCCTGCCTTGAAATGGGCCATTGGGCAAGATTTAAAATAACAAACAAAGAAAAGTCTTCCAAAGAGTTGGATGTCCACCGGCTTGGAGGCGCAGTTGTATTACGTATGTTTCCCACGACGCATTTAGGGATATCTGTCTTCCCAAACAAAGCAGAATTGTCTTCGGATTTGGCAAGGTTCTTAATGAGGCCACAAGCCCATCGGACCCCTTCAGACTTACCCGATCCAGACTTGGGTACGGCAGGTGCATTCTTCAGAAGTTTCTCAAGTATACGAATGAGAGATTCAGAATTGTGGAGAGGGGGAATTGGATCAGACCCGTCCGGTACTGGCGAGTGTTGAAGCATAGTAGTAATGCTAGCCTCAAGAAAGGATAGATTCATAAGGCAGATGCAACAGAGGTAAGATTCTTGCTTATCTTCTGCTATAACCTTGCAAAGTCCTCCAATGACAGCGCTAGATGAAGGCCCTAACGCCATGACACGCTTATTTTCTGTTGGAATGGAAAGATTGTTCAAAGCAAGACAGGCAAGATGTCTTCCATCACCGCTCTCTTGTGTTAAACACTGGGCAAGGGGGGTTAACACATCATACTTTCCAGAGCACACCATAGGAACTCGGTTTTGCTTGTGGCCAACATCACAGAGTTCGTAGATGCGCTTGGTCGCAGCAGCAGATTTCTCGCCTTTTTCAGTTGTCATAGTTTCGAGTAGGTCTGGGATGTCTTCCATTTGAGGAGGGCGAGATGGAATAGGGGCTTTGGTGGTCTGTTGAGTATGAATTTGTGGTGAGAGAGAGAGATGGAAAAACAAGAGGCACTGAAAGCAGACGGATAAAGGCTCACATCGGGTTCACGCGCATCGTCGATGGCTTTCTCTGCAGGCGAAGGAGCAGCTTCGGCACCTTTTGGGGTGGTAGCGTCCGCATTCTTGGATGATTTTTTTTTGCGGAAGGACACCCTAAAAAAGAAAGGAATAAGAGTAAGACGATGTAGCGTCATGAAAGAAAATAAATTTCATAGAACATACATTTAATAGTTTTTTGTTGTTACTGAAGGTGGCACTAGCTTTTTTCTTTTCAATGTATTTATTTGAGTATTTTATTGAATGATTAATCTTCAAATCTACATACCATACTTACCTACGTACCACTCCTTCCACGGAACCTGACAGCTTTTTTGGATACCGCTATAGCTTTTCACTAACAAAATGGTGCCTTCTACTACTATCATCTACTACTCAATATAGACTGATCTTCAGTAACTAATCCTACCTATGAAACTTAAGCTCCTCTATATGTGAATATTCTATGTACGCGGCTTTATTTTGTGACCAACGGTTTATTATTGATGTAGAACAACACATCACCATTTTTCAGGCTGTAATGCACCTATTTAATTAAGTAGTGATTGAATTAATCTTGTGGTGGTGTGTTTACCTCTAGGCTGCTATTGCTAATTAATCTATATTAGAAGCAGCTCAGGCCGGCTATCATGTTATATAATCTCTTATTCTTTCATTCTTTCAATACATCTCTTCTATCCACAACGATACCATATCTTAAAGATCACCTTCACATGAGTGCTTGTTTCATCAACTTTAAGAGTCCATTTGGAGCATGCAACTTGTAGTATTGGAATATTTCCCATGTCATATCTACATCAGTGCATGCAAAATGTGCATTGTCTGCAAGCAAAGTGTGAGCTTCGGGATCGGGTGAGATGTTACGATATAGTTCAGATAATTGCAAACCAAACTTTCTCCACTGAAGCTTAGATCCGCCGTAGTATTTAGTCAAGACTGGTTCTGGCAAGAATTTTAATAACGGGACAGAATGAGTGTCGCTCTATTGGGACAGCATTCCATACAATCCGCTGGCTAGGACTGAAACTGGACTGTTTGTCAAAACAGTATGTTCGTGTTCCATGTTGTGTGCAATCACAAAACCATCATTGGGGATATTCTTTACAATATCTAGGTATTGCCTTGATTCGAGACAGTCACCGGTATTGCTGAAAAGCTTCCAAGCAATCTTGACCATACGTCCAGTATCATATCTATTCTTGGCAGTATTCTTCCAATCATGTGTTTCTAAATCAACAACCATAAACTTAATATTGGTTAGAAGATCTCTAGATGGTGTGATGCCGTCCCATTTATTTCCATCATGCAGCCATTTTTCACGTTTCTTAACGGCTGTGTTTATCTTCATCTGGGTATAAACATCTGGGTTTGGATCCGAACAAATGAACGTGATGTCCTCTTATCAAGCGGGAATGATTGGATAAATGAATCTGAGAACTTGTAACCATGGCTGAGGTCGATAATATACTTGTAGAGTATATACTACTTCGTTGTACCAGTGGCTGTTACTGTTGCTGTTGTTGTTGTAGCGGCGGTGGCTTTGTTTATATCCCATCTTGTCCGATACTTGGAGTTTATCCTCTGGTGTATTGTCATTGTCAATGGTGCATGGTTATAGATTTATGAGATAATAGAGTAATTTGTTTTGCAAAGGCTGAATAAATATAGAGCCTTAACGCTAAAATATTTATTCAGCCCTAACGCTAAATCATCATCCATCCCTTATACATGGAGTCATTTTGTATAACGCTAATTGTTACTATATGTAAATAACAATATTTATTCAGCCTGTATAGAAAGGAATAGGATGCCCAACCTTGACCATCATATCTCATACTACTACTACTATAATAATGGGACTATTAGATATCTCTCTCTCTCGCGGCCCGGTATCTCATTTTTTTGTGGTATCTTTTCTGTATTACTTGACCACTGTTCATCCGCCTAATGCGAGCGTTTATTCTTAAAATGACCGGAGGAGAAGGACAATAAAAACCTGTTGGAGTTACCTAGGGTAAACTGATAGTTTATATAAAAGTGATGATGTAGTCTATGTGGGTATCTTTATCTAAGTAGTTAGGCTGCCGGTCATATGGCAGGATAGGCACTCCCTGTCCCTACCATATAGACCATATGTATTCCACCATTGTTGATAGCAACAATAAAAAAATAACTTTTTAGAAGACTGTTGAAAGTATTTTATTTCTTAGGCTACAGGCTACAGTAGGATTTAGAGTAAACAGGTAAAATAAGGTACACATGTCCTTTGAATAGGATGCGTATCTCAGTATCCGTTGCACGGGATTCTGTCAGTGGTAGTGTGTTTACTCCTAGGCTGCTATTGCTAATTAATCTATATGATATTAGAAGCAGCTCAGGTTGGCTATCATGTTATATAAGATGGTATATCCTCCACAATATAACATCAAGGCCGAGCCGGCAGGCAGTTTTCACGGGAACCACCTTATGCGATTAGATATCCCTCCCGGAACCAATGCACCAGCAGCAGCAACATTTGAAGGGAAGAAGGAGAAGGATTCGGACTAGTATGATGTAGATACAGAGATGAGGATTCTAAGCCATTAGAAGAAGTGAGGAAATGAACGTTCTTTTTATGTGTATGTCTCACAGTGCTACAGTTATAGAGTTTATTTCAATTTGCCAGATTCTTCCCATTTGAGCTCATTAACAGTAGCATGCTGTTGGTAATATTGAAAGATTTCCCAGGTCATGCGAACATCCTTATCAGCAATATGTTCATAATCATAATCATATATGGCAGCCTGATCCTGATATACAAACTTGTGTAGCTGTTTAAGCTTATGTTTAACCAAAATGGGTACAGAACTGAGACTGAGACTCCTCTTGTTGTGATGATTAGAACTAGGTAGGTATTTCAACAAGGAGACCAACATAGTGTCACTCTTTGGCACACCATCCCATACAACCCGCTGGTCAGTACTGAAGCTGTTTGTCAAAACAGTATGTTCATCATGGTCCATGTTATGTGCAATGACAAAACCATCATTCGGTATATCCGCAACGATGCGAATGAGCTCATCCAAAACCAATTTCACATCAACACCATGTTCGTATGCCTGTCTGGAGGTGATATCATGGAGCCTTGTTGCTTTTTTTGCAATCACAGCATACCCATATGGTTTAATTAGGTATTGCCTAGATTCTAGACATTTAAGTCACTAAAAAGCTGCCAAACAATCTCAACGATATGCCCATGAGCAAGAAGTAGGTCGTTACACTTCCAATCATGAGTTTCCAAATCTACAACCATGTACTTTGTGTTGTGGGGGAGTTCTCTACCTTGTATGATGTCATCCCACTTATTACCATTTCTCATCCATTCTTGACGCTTAGCAACAGCTGCAATGTCAGATTGATCTTCTTTTGCTAATGCTATAATATTGTAGAATGTACGTGCTGTGTTCATCTAAGGTATATTTCTTGCTCTTCAGAGTGATATGAAAAAGGGTAGGAAGAATGGCCTTACCAGTGCATCACATGTTCTTATTAGATTTAGTCTTGTCAAGAAAGAATGCTGCTTTCTTTCTTAAAGGTTTTGCAGCACTGAGTAGATAAGAATCTAATTAGTATCAGATAAGAATCGAATCTATTGTTTAGTTTAAAGAAAGAATGTGTCATTCGTGGAAACTAACAGATATTTGGCGATACGACGGATGCCTCTGGGTTTCTTATTAGAACTTATTCTATCTGTTGAGATAGAATATACACATTCTTTCTTATGAGTTAAACGCTACTAGATAAGAATTATACAGTAAAGTTAAAAGAAAGAAGGGTCATCTCGTTTCCAACAGTACTGTTAAGATCGGTTTGCAGAGTAAAGCTCGGGGTTTGGGATAAACCAATCTTGACCACCAAAAAACGATGTACCACAGATAGTAATATCAAACAAGTCAGTAGCTTCTCGAGGGCTCCTTCCCGGCTTTAGATAAAGAAATGATTATAGAGTTCAATTTGATTAGATTCGTTAATGGATGTGACGACAAAACTGTTTTGATTACCAAACTTACTTTCAAGACGATCAAATCAATATTAACTGCATTCTTTTTAACCTTATGGATAAGGTGATACGGAATACAAGGAATATCAACCCCATCACTAGTTGACAATACAAAAGTACAGCCGTCTTTACTCAACGGATATTCGGCACCGCTTTCATTCATTTCGTAAACAAATCTGGTATCATCTCTATTTGACCAATACTCCACATGATTGATTGGATCATCAATACCCCCCCCCATGATTTCATTATAAATCTATCAATGAAGAGAAATATTTCATAGATAATATAATCATTACAACGACGGAATAAGATGCGCTATCATATTACTAGATGTGGTCATATTACTTACCTCCAAGTAACCACCAAAGACTTGGTTGATGTCTTCGCTTATCAGCCACCTCCGGACAAAAGGAGCAACCTCGTGAGTACAATAGATGTCAAGATCAGCACTCTGCCATGTTGAATGCTCTGTTGAACCAACGATAGTATGAACACAAGTGCTGCCACTGCTCCCCAAAGAGAGATAGCAACACACAATCATAAGTTATCATATGCTCGACGCAAACAATTATACGAAGACTAGGTCAAACGCACCTGATACACATCGAACGAGGAGGAAGACTCTTTGCTAACGATGTAAATGATTGCAGTGAATCCTTACAAACAAATGCAGTGTTGCAATTTTTGAGTACTACCGCCAAACTATTATTTAGAGATTTATACATAAATTGCCGACATTCAACAAACACTTTACAAAGTGAAAAAGCATCACTGGGAAAAGAAAATCTATGACATGACAACCTACAGAGTCTAATGATGTATGTTGTTATTAAACATGTTGAAAAAACACACCTGAATGTTATATGAAAATACTTTTATGATAGATGATAGTAAGTACTGAGTATGAGGAAATAGAAACATCAAATAAGAATAAAGTAAAGACCAAATAGAGACCCAATAGGATATTAAGAATAACGAAAGTTTCGAATTTAACCCTACCCTAGCTTGAATAACCTAATAAATAAAAGATTTCAAAAAGATACCCATCTTAAAAATCAGACGGCAACTATGGACACATACATAGTAGTAGTAGATAATTTAATGTTTTACTTTACATTCTAAGTGGTCGCATCAATTAAGGTTGAGACACAAATGGAATTGCAAGACCGGTGTGCCAATACTCGGATCTCTCTGATTGGCCTACGAGTTCGGCGTTAGGTTGTCCGGATATTATGGACAGCGGTTAATACAATGGGGATGAGGACTGGCGGTAAGATCCTCCATTCCAGTCCTCATTGTATATCCGGGACGTCAGCGGGCACTCCGTCATCACTGCATCCCAACAGCAGGATCCAAATGGATCGTTGTTAGGTGTTCGGCAAACTAGGGGGTTTTGGCGTTTCTCCGACACTGTCGCGAGATACCCCTTAGTAATACGAACATCCAATCCCTCGATATATCCAAAGGAATATACCACGTGATGGATGTACGAGAAGCACTTACTCATGTTATTCGAGTAGTCTTCATCGGTTTAATGTAGCTGTTTTAATCTCCACTAAAAAGAAAAATTGGGCACTAATAATATTCTAATGTACATTATTGTTGACATTGCCGATTGGCTTGTTTTGTTGGTTTGGCTGTAGTATCAGGGTTGGTTTGCGGATGCGGTTCTGGTGAGATATAATATTGATAGAAGGCATTAGTTGTTACACTTCGAGTGGCTCTTCTTGAATTTTCCTGATATTGGGTTTATTGGTGGTTGGTATATAATTTTGGCGTTGTTAATGCCACTCAGATGGAATGTCGAGATTAAATTAATTTATGTTATTATTGATGGTATTTGCTGGTTGTGCTTCTACTGAGATGGTTATCAGTAGAGGGAATATTGTTATGCTATTTGCTTTATTCGTTGGTGTTGAATAATTGGACAATTAATTAATAGACTGTTGCGCCCATTATGTAGCGTTGCCGAGGATTAAATTAATCAATTTGGTGTTGTTACGTGCTAATCCCGAAATAGCTGGCGGGTGGTATTATTCTAATAGTGCTTTGTTTCAATTGTAGAACATATTAAGTTCATGTGCTAGTTACTGTTGTTGCAATAACTGGTAATAATGGTGTGGTACGTCGAAGCCGTCATCCATATGACGCCACTCCTCGCACCTACCCTTCCTCCATACCAATCCTCCCTTCGCCTTAACCTTGAGGATGGCCTCTCTTGTCAGAGAGAGTACTAATCGGTTTGTATAATATATCCCACCACATGAGCTAACAAAAAACTGTAGAAACAGCTAATTGGAGATCATGGGCGTAATACGATAAATCATATGCCGCTATTTGCAGGCTGGAAAGTAATGGTCAATAGCAATAATCTCCTCAATTGTTAGAGGAATTGGCCGCCTAGTTGGCCTATACGAATAGGGGCTAATAGAGGCACCATGGTTGGTAAGTGGCGAACCGGGGCCTCCCCGAAAAGTTAACTATGGACACATACATACATTACATACATACAGACAGATAATAGTATCCCCAAACCCCTTATGAGTTTCCAACATTGTGAAAACTGACCTCCTATCTTCTCTACTACGCTAGCTCAATAACTACAATGGCCGGTGATAACTCAACACAGGATCACAATAAGGACCTACTCTTCTATCATATTGCAATTGTGAATACTACCACTAGCTTAGTTGCTAACAACCCATCAAAAAATGATAGACGATGATGCACCGAGCGGTGTCTCCATTTGTGAAGCCTATATACGCTATCTAATACTCAATGGCGCGATACCCCTCAACGATTATATATTAATTAAGTATCCAATGATGTTTATATACCTCCCATGATCGAGATAGAGCCGCATCGATG
>Ga0214481_100832_pt1 | contig 14384 bp, 10 predicted proteins | sample M1_20Mar14CPVII9_4_FD_165057 | JGI IMG/M metagenome (GOLD analysis project Ga0214481, IMG submission 165057) | Marine eukaryotic communities from Monterey Bay, California, United States - M1_20Mar14CPVII9sort6BwellG10 | ecosystem: Environmental > Aquatic > Marine > Unclassified | place: USA...
TACACGAAAAGAACCAGTGAATGTCGATTATTTAGATATAGTTACAACTGAAATATTGAGCAAAGAAACATTTATCCAAAGAGATAAGCCACAAGCAGTACCTGGGGGATACCTAATTAAAGGCGAGAGTGTAATAAAATCAATAAAAGGAAAAGATGACGGAGATGTGCTTATAGAAGCTCTTGACAACAAGATTGCTAAATCGTCGGTGGCTAAAAAAGTTCAACTTCATTACATATGTGATCCCACACCTCCAAGTGGCGAAGAGATATTGAATGAACTGGATGAAAAGCCAGTTATATTCGTTACAAACTATGATATATCACCAGACACTCAGCCATTAGTTAAACCATTGGTTAGTACTCTCGGACTTGTTTCGATTTGTATCTTTTCTCTAGGTGCTTTTGCTTTAAACCAAGATGTCATGGATAGAATATCAGCTGCTTCTGATGCAACTGATTTAGGCTCTCTGTATGATCTTACATTACCACTTGCTTTGTCTGTGCTTGCAATCCAAATAATACATGAGTTCGGGCACCTAATTATGGCCGTTAAGAATGGTATTGATATTGGACTGCCCATACTAGTACCGGGTTTTCAATTTGGCTTGACTGGGGGCATAACACCGATACGATCCTCGCCAAAGAATATTAAGGACTTATTTGATTTCAGTATAGCAGGGCCGTTATTTGGGCTTGTTGCTTCTCTAGTTCTGCTTTATGTGGGCCTAGAGATGACGGCATTCATAGACCCTTCAGCTCAAGAACAACTGGTAAGTTAATGGTGAACATAATGATACTTTGCATTGATATTCTCATCTACTTCTTCTACTCTGATAGCCTGCTATACCACTATCCATATTAAGATCTTCTGCCCTTGGGTCAGGGATCATTGAATATTTGTTAGGAAACGGTATACTTAACTCGCCCGATCCTAATCAAGCAATACAACTTCATCAATTGGCGTTAGCAGGTTTCGGAGGACTTGTAATCAATGCTTTATGTTTGCTCCCACTTGGCAATACTGACGGGGGAAGAATAAGCGTCGCCTTCTTTGGTAGAAGTTTTAGTAGAGTTGTACAAGGGACAATTATTCTAGGACTGGTCCTCTCTGGATTCTTTGGTGCCGATAATCAGGATACTTTACTTTGCTATGCAATATATGCGCAATTCTTTCAAAAGGAGCCAGAAGTGCCATGTCGGAACGAGGTGGATGAGCTAGACACAGGACGTGGATTCATTTCAATTGCAACAGCAGTGTTAGTACTCTTAATATTAACTCCACTACCCTAACTCTAAATAACAAACTTCTTATCAACCCATTGGAATAAGAGTCAATAACGTGAGAAAGCCTGCCAAAGCAGCAACAGAAGCAGTAGTTACTGGAACATCATCAACCTCATTCCTCATTGGAATTTCCAGTTCTGACTGAAAGAAGACGACAAAGGCAAAGTAGAACAATAGTAGATCACTTTGTGTGAAGCCTAATATCAATAAGAATGCCAAAGAAGCAAACGATACTGCTTGTGATCCACTTCTTCCAAATAGACCTTGTGATATTCGTCCACCGTCTGTTCTGCCTACTGGTACTAGGGAGAGAGCATTTACAAACAAACTAAAAAAGCCTGCCACTATGAATACATATAAGATACCAGTTGAAACAGTGTCAGTTAAAGAATCATACTACAAAACATCACAAACACACATACTGCTCAATCATTACTTACCTGCAAACGGATGTAGTGCTATCAATGTCGATGCCAAGGCCTGTGCACCTTCTGCACTAGCAGGTACATTTAATACTCCATTGCCTAGGAAGATATCAACAAGACCTCCACCAAGACTGCTTGTTCGTAAAATAGCAAGTGGCAATCCAGGGTATGTGGAGATTGTTGCTGGATCTGCAGTCGCTGTTAGAGCTAAGCCATAGCATAGAAGAATGATAGATCCTATCATACCAACCAGAGGACCTGCGACAGCAAACTCTACCAAATCTTTCTTATTCATTGGAGAGCTCTTCAAACTTGTAATCGAGTTGGTAATGCCAGTCATGATGGAGGGCACAAGCGTTGGAATGGTGATCTCAAACTTCTTCGACTTGGCAACCAATAAATGAGCTACCTCGTGCGATATTTGAAGCCCCATAAAGGATAAAAAGAGTGGGATTGACATCTCTGATAGCCATGACATATCAGTGGGCATGCCAGCATCTGCCATATTCATGGCTTCTGTCGCGCGGTCTAGTAGCTTTGAGTTGGCAAGGAATGGATAAATACTTCCATACCAAGCCGTTGCAATCCCAACAGAAGATAAGATGGTTCGCAAAATAACCTGCGGTTCCCTAGCCACATCTGGACCGGCAACAAACAACACCGAAGGCCAATCTAACGGATTAACGATCTGCTCTGAGTCAGGGAATGGATCCTTCAATACATAGAATGATATCTTTCCCCTTAATCTAGAATCGTTTGCTATACGCCTATCCAGTTTTTCTATCAATTCATCACCAGACTTGCACTCATTTTGTCCCCGAATAATCTATATTACAATAGAATGATTATGATATATGAGATGAGCTGATAAAAGTATGTGAAAATTTAATCATAAACACTGAACTCACCCAGCCCCCAGATACTGGCATTGCATCTGAGCTAGGTGTAAAGGCTTTAGTTGTGCCTACAATATCATTAAGAAAAGCATCCACCTGTCGTTTGTCGGGAGTATTATCTTCCTTCCTTGTTGATGCAGGATACAATGAGTTCATCATAAAGTCAACATCCGACATTTCAAGAGAAGATGTTTCATTGTTGTCATCAGAGAATAATCGACTAAATGAACCCCGGTTATTCAAATCCATGCGCTCTCCATCACGTCCTATAGTACTCTTATCCATACCGCTGTTGTACCCAGATTTTAAACCAGAAAGAGCAGTATCAAGGAATGACTTTTTATTCTTTTCTCTATACTCTTCCTCGAGCATCATCACTGCGAGTTGAGTATTGTTACCAACACTACTGGCTAATATATCTCGAAGAAATTTAGGAGACGATTCCTCAATCTCCTTTAATTTGGCTTGTATTTGTTCATCTGTAAAGACTGGTAGTTTGTCAGTATCATCTTCCATATCTTTTGACATGTTGTAAGCCTTCTCAAGCATACTTCTTGCCTTCTCTTGTTCTGAATCATTGGCAAAGTCTACAGACTTGACAGACATACTTTTATAATCGACTTCATCCTCCATTAATTTGCGCACAATATCAGTAGAATTCAATCGATTAACTGCCCCTGGCGTATCTCCATCAACTCCAAACCCGACAGTTTTGGCTACAAGCACTTTCATAAACTCTGGTGCTTCATCAAATCGTTTAACTCGTTCTTTCATATCTTCTTCAGAGAATTGAAATTGTGGTTTAGATGTTGATGATGCAGTAGATGTGGAAGAAGAAGAAGAAGTACTATCCGCAGAAGAGGATACGGCCGATTTCACTTTAGCTACAGCAGGAACAGTAACAGGTTTAATATCCCCATTTTCATCAGCAAATATCTTTGACTGTAATGATTTCAATTCCTCCTCTATTGTTTGTTGATCTTCTGCATTAACTGTATCTTTAGTCTTCATAACTTCCAACTTGTTAGTTAATTTTGCAATTTTAGATAATGTTAATTCAACCTGTTCTCTATCAGCTTCTAATCGTATCCGAGCTGCCTTTGCACGTAAATCATCTGGTGTTAATACCTCCTCTTTTTTCTTAACTTCTACAACAGCAGGTTTAGGTTGTTGTTCATTAGAAGCAGATTGTGTAGCTTCTTCTTCTTCAACTTTGGCAGCAAAGAATGGTTTCTTCTTTGGAGATACATTCTTAGATTCGGTGCTACTCGATTCACCTACTACTTGTGTTTCAACATCATCACTACCATCCTTATTTCGTTTTAGAAAATCAAATAGACCCATTGATAATGATACATCACGAGGTACTGCAATAGGTTGAAGAGGTACTTCAACATGTTGCAGTAGATTTTTCTTATGTGTGTGTGATTTGCTGATGGGTACGAACGAATTGCAAGATGATACTACCGCGCATAGGATTATCAATGTCCTCAATAACATGATTAGATGATATATCCACGCTGTATGGTTCTTACTTATTGCAATAATATCAGTCCTACATCAACCCTATGTAGCTTAGTAAGTTTTGCACTGATCATAAAAATGTGAGGATACCCCACTATCAGGAGCGGTATCTTTTTATGAGAGTGTAACTGCTTTGCAATTTTATTGTAGCGAGTAATCACATGCACCGACTGCGATATCACATGCACCGACGACTACCTTCAATACCCCCCCTCTATCAATACATTATCATCTACAAACTAAATATACAAAGTATTCAATATGGGTGCCTCTCACGATAACGAAGAAGAACACGAATTTGGTGAAGGAGATAATAATAATAACACATCAAATAAATCATCGAACACAAACAATGACAGAGCATCTAGAATGGCTAATTCAACAAAGTCTGCACCAGCTGATGCCTCTGTGGTATTCAGCCCTGAGTTACTAAGTATGTATTATTCACGTTTATTTCCATACCAGTTATTATATTCATGGCTATCGTATGATCCAGCCACGGCCAATCCCAATAGTACTAATAACACAAGTATTACCAAAGGTGCACCATCTTCTTCAACATTCCCCCGTCGTGAATTTAGTATGACAATTGAACCAACACCCGGTAATGAGGTTTACATCCGATATCAAAGTTTCTTATCCCAAGATGAACTATCCTCCGCTATCATGAAACGCCGTCCAACTAAAATTGATATTGGTGCAGTATTTAATTATCCACCAAAAGATAACAAATCATTACCATCTGGTAAATTACAAACCCAGGAACGTGAATTAGTATTTGATATTGATTTAACAGATTATGACGGAGTGCGTAATTGTGGCTGCTCTGGGGCTAAGATTTGTAACAAGTGTTGGACATTCATGGGTATGGCTGTTGAGGTTATGGATGGTGGATTGAGGAAGGACTTTGGTTTTGAACATTTGGCATGGTTCTATTCCGGTAGGCGTGGTGTGCATTGTTGGGTTTGTGATGATAAGGCTAGGAAGTTAAGTAATGAGGCTAGGAGTGCCGTGGCTACGTATTTTGAGGTATGTTATGTATATTTTGTTTATTGTTTAATGTTTTATTGAGTGCATATATGTATTATGTGAAGGGATTAATTATTAATTTGTATGTATGAAGGGGTCAATTGCTAATACATTGCTCTCTTTATCTCCTTGCATACCATGAATCCTTTCAGGTCAACTTGGGAACGGATAAGAACAAGAACTTTCATCTTTCCAGTCCACTTCACCCCATGCTTTCAAGGGCATATAAAATCCTTGAACCACAATTCGTTAGTTGTGTGTTACCCGCCGAAGGACATGGTCTCCTTGCAACTCGTGCATCATGGACTAAGCTTCTACTAACCCTGCCCAAGACTGCCAACCCCGTGTCTGCAAAATTGGAAGAGAAATGGCGTTCTTCCAAAGATGAGACTACTCCCCAGGAAAAGTGGACTGAATTAAAGGCTGGGCTAATGGCATTTATTGGCAAGTCAGGTAATGCCAAGGTACCCAAGAACTTATCCAACTCTGACCGTGTCCGTATTGAACATTGGCCTATTGAAACAGTCTTCAAGCATACCTACCCCCGATTGGATATTAATGTGTCAAAGATGCAAAACCATTTGCTTAAAAGTCCATTCTGTGTTCATCCCAAGACGGGAAGGGTTTGTGTACCCATTGACATTGCCAAGGTTGAGCAGTTTGACCCATTTGCTGTACCTACATTGGCTGATTTGATGAGGGAGTTGGATGAATTCGAGGCGACGAGTGACAAGGATGAAAGTCTTGTTCATGATTGGCAAAAGACGAGCTTAAAGGAGCCATTTGAAAAGTTTCAGAAGGAGTTTTTAGTGCCCATGTTGAACGACGAGCGTAAGCTGCACAGAGAGGAAAGGGAGAAGAAGGCTGCAATCGCTGGAGACTTTTAAATATCTTGTGCAGTCGGGGAAAATCTTGCATCAAAGATAATTTTGATGCTATAATGATAGAATGGGGTATAAAATGATAAATAAAGATGTTACAATTAACAAGCTACGATGCATCCTTCCTTGGTCGTCCACGTCCTCTCTTCTTGGGCGGTTGTTTAGCTGCAACCTTCTTTTCTGCCACCTTTACTGGCGGAGGAGCAACACTGCTTGTAGAAGAAGTAGTAACTATTGGCTCTGCTGTTTTCGTGGGTTGAGTAGTCACTGGTTGTTTTGGAGGTTGTGGTGGTGCCGCCGGGGCAGGGACAGATGATGGTGGAGGTGCACTGGATGAGATTTCAGCTGCTGTTCGTTTCTTGGCTTTTGTGCCACCCTTTTTACTCTTCGCCTTTGGCGGTGATTTTGTTGTTTCATTCATACTATTCTTCCTTTCCCTCACGTCCTCTAGTTGTACTTCAGCAGTAGTAGTGCTCTCACTACCACCTACCCCGATTGTCTTAGCTTCCAACAACTTAGCCTTCTTAGTTGCCAACTCACTTTCTTTGCGCAGCACCATCTTTTGCAGTATCAATAATGTTAATGCATCCTTTCGTACACCATCATATAAGTCACAATTACGTTTGGTTGGGATTGGTTTTGCAGGAACAGACAGCTCCTCCAAAATGGCATTCATTTGTTTCAATGTACTTTTATTCAAGCTAGTGCAGCTCTCGACCGAAGGAGGAAATAGTCGTGCTGATTGCAAGTAAGGAGTGCCAGGTGTTGGTACAGGGGCAGTATCAACAAATGAAGCTGATACTGATTGATGAGTCTGCATACATGGATCAACAATGGTACGTCCCGGTAGTGGAGGTGGCGGATGTTGTGCAGCAGCAGATGCATGCTGACCCCGACGACTAGGCGGATGTAGAGTCAATTGAGCTCGCTTTGTACTTCCTTCTGCAACAACAGGAATGGAAGTAGATGGAGGAGGAGCCGCCATTGCCGAGCCAGCAGGTACCAAATGCTTCCCACTCCTTTTCAACTTTCGAAGTTGTGCCTCTACCAATCGTAACTCGGCACGTAGCTCCTCTTCTTCACGTTCTTCTTCCTTAGTACGATGCCAGGCACGATCTAGTTGAGCTCGTCGTGCCCTTTCAGCTGCCAAGTCAAATGTCTTTGTACCAGGTTGGTGTGCCGTACCCGTGGCAGGGAGAGACATTGGTGGTGCCAGTGATGGCTGTGTAGACGTTTGAGCATGAGACTTTTGTAGTGCATCAATTTCAGCTGCTGGTAGTTTGGGTTGCGGCGGTAGCATTAGTGTTGTATTGGAAGAAGAAACTGGGACTGTGGGTTGTTTGACTGCAGCGTCAGTGGAAGACCTGGGAGCAGATGGTAGCGACGGCACAACAGTAGTAGAAGAAGACGCATTACCAGTGACCAAAGTTTCAGTGGAAGATGATGCAACGACTTGGCCTTGCTGGGACGTTACCTGCGGCTGGGTGGCAGCACTTGTTGAAGATTGAGGGTTAGCTGCAATGCTAGTATCGAGTTTGGCAACCTCCACACCCATGACCTTCTCTGCTCGACGTTGTGCTAGAATGCTACCAACTTGATAGTATCGATGTTGTAAATCTTGTATCTGTCGTGTTGGTGACTTGGCAAAACGAGTATGCCATCGATCGATAATAACAGGCCAACGTAAATCACACGACCGTGCTAATTCAAGTAATGCATCCGTTTCCGACTTTGTCCATGGTAATACCTTGTTGTTAATAGATAGTTCACTTTGTAATGAGGATGTCTGTTCATTACTCTTGTTATCTTCTTCTTCTTCTTTTTGCATTATTCGTTCCCCAGTAACTAAATCCCAAACACCTTCCAATTCATCAACACTATCCATTTGTAAATATTTAGTATATTCCTCATCTGTATAAACTAATGGATCTAATGATATATCAAACCTTGCATATGGATAGTCGGCATACTCCACGTTAGATCGAACCCAATGGTGGAAAATTGCTGTATCCTTTCGTGCTGAGGATGTGAATGATGACCATGACCACTGACGGGGTGTTTTAGATGTTAGGATTAAACGATTGCCTAATTTGATAGATGGTGGTAGCTTCTTTGTGTTTGTTGTTGTTGGTTGAGATAATGTTTCCTCTGCTGTCAACATGTTTATATCATTTGATGATGTGTCTTTGGTATCGTTGTCATTTTTGGTATCAGTATCATTATTATCTGCAGCAGTAGGATTCTTCTGGCCTTTGGTAAAACCGATAGATGGTACAATTGGTGGTAGTGTTTCCAATAGACCCTTATTGTTTGATGTAGCAGACATGTTTTTATTGTTCATAAGATATATATTGTAGGCACTGAGTTTTTATTTGCAATAATTTTTATAGTGTCTCTAATATTATTGCCTACTGCACCCTCCTCTTTAATAAATAATATATTTCTGAATGATCTATTAAGCTGCAGCAGCACTTTATCAATAAAGGAGTATGTATGCAGAGCCACGCGATAGACCAAAGTCTTCTCAAACACCACTCTTTTTTCTTACGATTTATCGTACTTTTTGTAGAAGACCGGTTCCGTATCCTGAATTGTCATCAAATCAAGCAACTAGATAAACAACCATCTGCTATTATCCATGTTCTGTAATTGAAAGCTATCTTATCAAAGAGTAGTGGCACAACATAGTCGGAGTTATTGTGTATTGTATTTGTTATATTTCGGCAGAGTTTGCGGCGGCGGCGCATAAGCACAACATTAAAGTTACAAGTGAACAAATAAGATACGTTAACATCATGACAAGATTACACTGCTTGCCTGCAGTAGCAATAATAGTACATATACTGTCCATCAGCAGTGTTATTGATGGATTCAGTACTATACCATCTTTCACCTCTCGAATTCAAACTGGTAGCAGACACTCAACATTTCTACAAAGTGGTACAGATGAAACAAATAGAGATGAATCATCAGAAGCTAAAAAGTTAAAAGATAAAGCAAACCAATACCGTGCCGAAGCCGAAAAGTTATCACTAGCATTAGGATTGCAAAAGATTAATGAATTAGAAAGTGAGATACGTGATTTTGTGAATAATAGTGATGGTACGGCTACGAATGGTAAACGAGAGAATGATAAGTTACAAGAATTGAAAGATCGTGTAGAAGATTTAGTTAGAGGTAGTTTGGGAACTGAAGAGGCTGAGAAGATGTTATCACAGTTATCATCCTTTTCTTCTTCGAAAGCTGCATCTTCTTCTTCAACAGTAGAATCAAAATCATCTTCAACAACAACAACAACATCAGATACCTCAACTGCTACAAAACTATCTGCTGAGGAAATTAAGAGTGCAATTGCCTTCCTAGAAACATTACCAATTCCTGTAAAGGATACATTGGCAAAAGCATCAGGTTATCCTTCTTATGATTCAATACTTGATGTACACATGGAGGAATTTGTACAGAAATTATACGAAAATAAAGATGAAAGTCAAGAAACATTACGCCGATTGTACTACCAATCATTTACAGAACCAACAACAACTGATGCATTGGATGTTATAACAGCATTTATGCAGAACGAGGAATTTAGTGATATTCTCAACAACAATACAAATACACGTGCCATGGAATTATTTTCTAGAACTGTTCAGGATGCGCCTGAGGAGATACTTCCAACTGCTGAAGATGCAAATGTAGTATTTGAATTATTGGATAGAAGCTTCATGGCTACCGAGAAACCAATCAAGGGAAATGGGGGATACATTATCAAGGGTAAGAATAAGCGAAAGACGACTAATGAGCTACTTGATTATGTCGATGGTAAACTTACCAAGGCTAATCCACAATGGAAAGAGAAATTTCAAGTTGGTTTGGTTGAGATCTATTCAGACTCGGCCGAAGAATTGTTTGAGGATGCTTTATTGATTACGCCGAATAAGTTTACCCCCTTGACATCCCGAGCACTGTCCGGTGGAACTACGTTGATCGCATTATTTTCATCCTTTGTCTTCTGTATTGATAGTTTTAGCTCGAATGAAGTTGTCATGACAAAGTTGAAGGAGGCGTCTGAAATTGCCACCGCTGGAGGAGTTATTGATTTGACATGGTTCAATGGTTTGCTGGTACCGATATTGGTCACCCTGGGAGCCGCACAAGGTCTTCATGAAGCAGCACACTTGTTAGTAGCTTGGAGTAAACAAGTCAAATTGACATCACCAACAATATTACCATCACAAGCACTGCCGTATCTCAGCTTTCAAAATCGGCTCAAAACTAGTCCGAGAGGATATACAGACTTGTTTGATATTGCATTCGTGGGTCCAATTGCCGGTTTATCGGTATCATTCATTGCCCTTCTTTATGGCCTTCAACTCACGACAACTGTCGATTCGGAAATGGCACAATTACTGCCAAGTATGCCAGTTGGTTACCTCACTCAAAGTACACTGGGGGGAACAATTGTTGACTTGGTGTTGGGAGGTGGAGATGGGATATTGATTAATCAAGATGCAGCAACACAGGTACCTCTTCATCCAATCGCAGTCGCGGGTTTCTTCGGTTTGATCATTCATGCTCTTGACTTGGTTCCTATTGGTAGTACCGATGGAGGAAGAATGAGTCAGGCCGTGCTAGGACGAGTTTGGCATTTGACATTTTCAAGCTTCATCTTCTTTGTATTGTTTATCACATCATTCACGTCGGATAACAATATTCTACTTGGATTCTTGTTCATTTATAGTTTTACTCAAAGAGATATGGAGATTCCTTGTAGAAACGAGATTGACAAGGCCGAGTTGCCTCGGGCAGTTGCTGCACTAGTTTCTTGGATACTCGCTGCATTAATCCTCGTACCACTGCGATAATGGCGTGTTTGAATATGATGGATAAAGGATAAGGTAGTTAAATCGAAAAGTTAAGTAAAGACCTCAATCTTTTTCTCTCCACTCTTTTTTATAAGTGATATTTTCAATTCAGAGCAACCTCCACTTTCACTTGATTCACTCGATCGACTTTGTTCAATTCACAGCTCATCCTTGAGGTTACAATGGCAATGGCTGAGAAGAGTGCACGAGCGAGTACGAGGAACCAGTCTTAGTTCCAAGGCCACAACAAGGTACGCCAATTATCATTTTAGTTAACGTCCCTACGCGATCTAACCCCATAAAACTCTAGAAATCGACAATTATATTATTGCCGGCTTGCTCTGATAAAACCACGCCCCCTATTTAAACCTCCCTTAAATCACCTAAAGAACTACATTATATCACCCTTTCAAACACCGCCCGTTGAAAAACATGAGTTCCGAAGAAGAAGGTACGTTAATAATAAAAACCAATAAATTTGTGTGAATGATGGTCCAACTTTTGATGCTTTCTGATGTATTACACTCACCTTTGCATATTTATCATTCGTATTTCATATTAATACACGCAAACAAAATATAATAGACTACGAGTATGATTACAGTGATGGATCAGGAGACGAAGATGGTGGACAGGAGGAAGACACAATGTCAATGGACACCTCAAGTGTATCATCTGATAAACCAAGCAGCAGCACTACGACTAATAAAAAACGCCCATATGGTTCAATGGACGGAAAGAGAGCATCGGGTGGTGAACCTCGTTTATCGGGTGGTAAGTTTATTAGTTGTTTGATTTTGTTAATGTGGTATGGTGTATAGTCATTGAGTGTGATTGATTAATTCTCGTAATATTGATGTTTAATTCTTGTCCTATCCCAATTAAATCTACGCGATGAATTACATTATAACACCAACAATTAAATTGGTTAATGGTATATATTAATTACACCTTTAACACCCACCTCCCATTAATTAATAATTAATTATAATAGAGGGATGTCAAATTCGTATGCTACCCGCAGAGGAATTAAAACCCGTAATGCAAGAACAAATTACCGAGGCAGTAGAAGTATTAGGTGCTCCATCAAGTGCATCGCATATTTTATTACGTGAACATAAATGGGCAAAGGAACGATTATTTCAATCATTCTTTGATAATCCCGAGAAGGTACAAGAGAAGTGTGGTGTATTGTCGCGTTGTCAGGGTGAACCGAGTGGTGTAAATGCGGATAAGAAGAAACCCGCCGCGGCTGTGGCTACTGCTACTACCCAGAGTACCCGTCGTACCCGTTCTACGCGTGGTGCTGCTGTTGCGGTTGAGCCACTGCCTACAAAGAAACAGTGCGAAATTTGTATGGATGAGGATGGATTTGAGGATAGTGAAATGATTGGCATGCCGTGTGGACATGAATTTTGTGAAACGTGTTGGTATGGATATATTCACAATGCCCTCGAGAAGGGACCAGCGTGCGTGAGGGAAACATGTCCAGAAGCGGGATGTAATGAACTTATTACGGAAGAGGAAGTTTGTAAGGCAGCACCCGACCTCCTTCCCAAGTTTGAGAGTTATCAACTCCGTTCGTTTGTTGAAACATACGGTATGACACGTTGGTGTCCAGGACCGGGGTGCGGTCAGGTTGCCCTTGCTCCTGGATCGGGAGGGATATTCGCAGAATCGGTAGGAACCGCCAAATGCAATGCGTGTGAGACGTGCTTTTGTTTAAAGTGCGGGGAGGAACCGCATGCCCCAGCAACGTGTAAGGAACTTGCCACATGGCAAGAGAAATGCCGAAATGAATCCGAAACAGCGAATTGGATCCTTGCCAATACCAAGCCTTGTCCCAAGTGTTCCAATAGAATTGAGAAGAATCAAGGGTGCAATCACATGACCTGCCGTAGTTGTCAACATCATTTCTGCTGGATCTGTATGGGGGATTGGAGTGAGCATGGTGCCAACACGGGTAAGTATGTTTTTCAATGTTTTGGTAATGGGGGTATGACATTTAGTTGTGCTATTCTCTTTGGCATTGATCTAATCAACTTACTTTTCCAATAAATAAACACAGGTGGCTACTACAAATGCAACAAGTTCGACCCTAATGCCGATGGAAATGACCAATCCGATGCTGCCAAGGCAAAGAGGGAGCTAAATCGCTACCTCCACTACTACAAACGTTACCATGAGCATTCCCAGGCTCAAGACTTTGCCAAAAAGTCCGTGAAGGAAGTAGAGGCGAGGATGATTCTCTTACAGGAACAGAATTCATCCAACTGGACTGATGTAGAATTCCTCAAGAGTGCCAACAAGCAGTTGGTAGAATGTCGCAAGGTGCTCAAATATTCGTACACCTTCGCCTTCTATCTAGAGGAGGGTGATAAGAAGACTCGATTTGAGTACCATCAAGAAATGTTGGAAAGGTTTACAGAGCATCTGTCCGAGCTCAGCGAGAAGCCCATTCAAGAAATGAATCGAACTGACGTTGTCAACTCGACCAGGAAAGTCCGCGTTTGTGTTCTTTTCTCTGTTCTCTCATGTAAATTCTGGTTTCAATGTAAATTCTCGGTGGCTTGGCTACTTCTTTGAACTTGACTTGTCTTGTTTGATTGCCATTGCAACCCACATGCACTAACATATGTTACAATCACTTCTCTTTTGTTTCGTTAATTGTGATAATGCACATCTTCCAGAGTTGTCAATAACTTTATGAAGAATATCCTCAAGTATGTAGATGAAGGAATGGAGGACGAAGGAGTGGTGGCATGATTGTTGTTTTGTTTGAGGTTTTGTTGTTTTGTTGTTTCAGTGAAGAATTGGCAGCTATGCACGCCAATTGTTACCTTTTCCAGAAGCCTTACTGGATGATTTAGACATCAGCTTGCACTAGAGTCTCAAGTGTACAAAGTGATAGATATAAAATCTGTCTGAAGTCTGTAACACTAGACATAGAATTTGATCAAAGTGAATGTATTGCTTCTATGTGTATATTGTCTTTTAACCGCATACACATACAAGCCCCTTTATGGGGTGAACAATGATGAGTCTGACTTCTTACAATTACAACTCGACTAAACACTTTGCCTGGCAGTCTGTCCGTCGCTATTGCAATTTGTGGCTCTCAGCTGCTGAAAAATACTGCTGCTATTACCATCTTGTCCTTCGCCACTACGCTATCCCTCCTCCCAACCTCAAACAGCCTCCGTATATACAGTATTATTAGTTAGATATAGGCGTAGTGTATTATGGGCAAATAGAGACGATCTTAATAACAGTACGATATCGGGATACAGGTTTTCATTGCAAAAAACAATTAGTATCATTTTAATATCTTTGTGAAGTAAAACATATCATACCTATGTCTGGAAATCCATCTCCCAACACAACTCCACCACCACCTGGTGGGGCGAGCTCAACAGCTATGAAAATTGGTAATGCCTTCATCAAACAGTACTATAAAATACTATTAACATCACCATCCCAA
>Ga0214481_100833_pt1 | contig 14369 bp, 15 predicted proteins | sample M1_20Mar14CPVII9_4_FD_165057 | JGI IMG/M metagenome (GOLD analysis project Ga0214481, IMG submission 165057) | Marine eukaryotic communities from Monterey Bay, California, United States - M1_20Mar14CPVII9sort6BwellG10 | ecosystem: Environmental > Aquatic > Marine > Unclassified | place: USA...
GATAGTAAAATTGAACAGCATTACGAACTTTTGAATAGTCTGAATCCATATGTTGAATGTACTGAGCTGAGAGATCATCAAAGTCTTTATAGAAGTATGGAACATCATTCTCAGTTTCCCACCTACCACCATAACGCTTCCACAATCCATAGCATCGACTTGGGTGTATCTAGAAGAGCAATGAGTATAGTGTGAGTGATTGTTGTGCAAAACATGAACACAGAAACAACAACAGGTTTACTCACGATCTGATTATCAACACTGAGCGTTAGAGATAGGAAGGAACAGGCTTGATGAAACGCTCCCTTTCCATGCCATCGTTCCACTATATCTTTAAGGATGATCAGAAAATTTATCACGGGGAGTTACGGCAGCAATGTTCACCATCTTAGTGCCGTAGTTTGCCCCAATCTTGCCATACTCAACCGTTCGACAGATCCAAGGAATCAAACCACATGCGAAAGTACATATATTGTGTAAATCATAATTCCGTTCCATCTCGTGCACCATCCAATTGAACCCGGCTTGCCCATAAACTGTGCCAACGAAGACATTTTCTTTCTTCCTATCAATATATGGAGCTAAAACATTAAGTGCATTTCGGTACTGATGAACTGGCATGCAAAGAACTAGAATATCTGCTTGCGGTATAACATCTGATGGATCTGAACTGATTGTACTTAGAGTACCCTTTACTGTTTGTAATACTTCTGTTGCTGCCGGCGGATGATTGACATTGCCATATGTCATCATTTGTTTCTTTTTACTTGGTCGCTGCATTTCACATGTCACGATCTTACTCCATGCTTCAGGAAGTCGTGTTAGTAGGTTTACTTGATGTCCACTTGCTCCAAGGAATGGAATGAGAACATGTGCTGAGTTGCCACCTAAGGTATTATGAGAAGTTACATTATATGTAGGTCGAATACAATCATGAAGATAGTATGATATGACATAGGTATCATATGAATAACATATCATACATATGAACATATCATTTTGCAAGTTGAAAGAAAAGCTCAATGAGATATAAATACATCTTCATTAAAAATCTTGACAAGAATATATCAGTACTTACCTCCGACAACAGTGACAATACTTTTAGATACATTGACCATCGTCATAATAATTGCAATTGCTAGGTATCTTGATATATTTTTTGTATCAGTTTTTAGTTTGTTATTATTGCTGTTCAATTTTACTATCATTTTTTTATGACGGCGGCCTTCGAGAATCGGATAGGTTGACCATCCCGAAGGCCGTTAATATCAGTAGCCTTTTACATCTCTTGTAGATACTCATGAGGTCGCCGCCGGTGTTCTCTTCTTTGTTGTATGTTGATGCTAGCTGCAGGCTAGGATACCTCTGAGTACCACTTTGGTTCGCATATAAATAATTTGTCGTTCATACACCCTCTTGAACGGTAATATGAGGCGCTTGTACTATGATGGTGATCTCTCATCAACGGCTATGTCTACTACTCCTATCTCAAGGCGGCAGCAACTCCCTCACGATTGAGCATTGTATGAGATATGTGCCAACAATTACATAGGTTGCAATAGATAATACTATATACTTCAAAATATAATTATCAAAAGTATCTTCAAATCATATCATATAAATATGCGTCGGCATCGTAGTATTATTGCAGTGCTGCTATGTATAATAGCATTGCTCAGTACTTCTACACATGCTAAAAAGAACGACAATAAGAATAATAACAAACGCGATAAGCGTGGTGATACTACTCGAACAACAAATGGTAAACGCAATGCTCAAAAAGAAGATGAAGATACTTCCAAAAGAGATGATAAGCGCAATGCTCGTATGAATAACAATAACCCCAAGAATATAATTGAAGAGTTGATAATACCAAGAAGTGTAACAAGAACATTTCCAATATGTAAAAGATATGCCAATCAGAATAGACAGCGACTTCTTATTAAGGGTACTGAAACGAAGTCTTCCTCATTATTAGGTTCGTCTTTGGGTGTAGGAAGAAGTGAGGGAGAGGATGATGAAGAGAGGATACTAAGACGTCGACAGGGTAATCCAATGAAAGTAAAGGCAAATACATCACGAACTAGTCGAGGTCAACAATTGCCACAGCGAGGAAATAATGCCAAGAACAGACAAAAGCGTACTAATGCTCGACAGCGCAAGAGGAATAAACCACGCAATAGTAACAACGGCAATAACAGTCGAGGTACCGGTAGATTGCAGAACAACAATCGGCTATACAATAAGATGAATCAGCGTAATAGTGGTGGGGTTGTTACTAAGAAGCAGTCTACTATACCAAAGCAACTAAATTGGTTTGGTGATGAAGATACCTCCAAACCAGCACTCAAAGCAAGGAGAAAGAAACGTGAGGCAAATGTCAAACGAGCACGCAAACCAACCAATACTAAACCATCCAACAAAGAACCAACTAAAACACCCAAACAAATGCAAATGGGACAGGGATATAAACCAAACTATGGATACTATCCCGACTTTGATAATGATATTTGCATCTCTGATGAATCTTATCCAAACTACATGAAAACTGATGTCGAATTCTACTTTAGTACTACTATTAATGAATGTTGTCGACTTCATTATAAAGGGAGTGTGAAAGATTGTTTAGATGTTAGTATGAAGGTTGCTAAGAAGACTGAATGGAAGGAACCACAGGGTTGGGGCGAGGTTAGTAAGCCTAAGGGATGGGGTGAGTAATAAATTTGATCACATCATGTGTTCATTTTGTTGTAGAATATTGTAACTTCAGATACTAACTTGTGTCATACTTTCATCATACTCAGGAGCTCCACCACCACCTGGTAGCAATGGCGGAACAGGACCATACGGAGAGCATCCGCCACCACCCGGATGGAAAGCACCAGGAATCATGGTCGATGCTTGGGGTAAGCCATATGAAAATCAAAAATATCTACAAACACCCAGTGGAGCTTGGGGTTCATCTATAGGCTGGAAACCACCTCCTGGACCTCCTCCTCCACTGCCGCCCAATGGAGGCAAGCCTATTGTCGGTAGAAAGCGGGAGAGTGTTCAATCAGAGCAAAGCCGTGGTAGTGGCAAATCAGGCAAGTCTGGTTCAGTAGTGGCAAACGCCGTCTCCTCAAGATCAACAGGATCAAAGGATGAACGACTTGTTATTGTGGGATGGAAAGCACCTCCTCCTGTATGGAAGGCTCCTGTATGGAACGCGCCACCACCAATCAAGTGTAACAAATGGGGCGGAGGTGGTTGGTCGAAACCTTGCACATACATGCCAACTTATGTTCCTACTTGTAAGTTTCTAATATATCGTGTGCTATGCTCGTTTGCCTGTCTTGACTCTGTCTCTTGAAACAAGCATCTAACTTAATATACCTACTTATATTCCTCTACAAACACTTCAGATATGCCAACATATCCAGAAACATATACCCCGACTCCCGGGCTTGAAGAAATTGAAGAGACACCATACCCAACGTATGGAGTTGAGACTGAAATGCCAACACCCAAAGAGGAGACTGAAACGCCAACTACTTTACCACCTACACTTATACCAACTTTTAGACCAACTATGCAGCCGACTGAGGAGGAAACAGAAAAACCTACAGCTCAGGATGAGACGTGAGTTTATTTTTCTTTGCAAATTTTAGGGTATCCTTTTTCATTATATACTTTCTAACAAACTTGTTTCAACTTCAATATAGTTTGGAACCAACGCTAAACCCAACATTCTCGCCCACACTGTATCCAACAACATCGCCAACTCTATGTAAGTGCTTCAATATTGATTCAACTTTCTTTTCGTGACTAGGATACCGCGACATGATATCTTTTCTCCTCTATCATTTCTAATCACCCTTTCTGATACTCTTCAACACAGCTCCGACATACATTATAGTGATAGATCCACCAACTTTGGCACCATCACTGTCTCCTACATTGGCTCCGACGATATCGCCTTCATTGTCTCCTACCTTTTTGGATGACACTCCAGTGCCCACGCCTGCCACTACTACTCTCACGCCTACGATAAACTTGACAGATAAGCCAATCTTTGAGTTTGCACGAGATATATATGCTTGGGGCGCTCCTGAATCTTTTGGTGAGGAAGGACCAGACGTTTTACTACCACAGGATGTTGAAGAGCTTGTTCTTGATGCATCTGCGGGCAGTGATTATACTCTATTAATCCTTGCAGATGGTTCCGCCGCTGTCGGAGGTAACATTGTTGATCCCGACGAGTACCAAGGTCATTTTGGTTGTGGGTGTGCAGTGTTAGAGGGACCGAATCCTCTTGTGCCGATCGTGGAGGTAATTGATTTGAATGGAGACTTGATTCCAGCCCCTCCAGTATGGAGCAAGCTTGTGGCAGGAGCAGACTCTTCTGGATCAGGTCGAATGCATTCTGTCTTTATTGATGACGATGGAAATGTGTATGCAGCTGGCAATAACGATGTTTGACAACTTTGCCTTGGAGATGACGAGTCAAGAATCTTTCCAACTCAGATTGAGTTACCAAACAATGAACGAGCAGAAAGTGCTGCTGTGGGAGGTGACTTCACTCTCATTTTAGGAACATCAGGTACAGTTTATGGATGCGGGAGTTTCTTTGAAACTGAACTAGAAGATATTGGTCTTGTTGATGTAAAGACTATTTCAGCAGGTTTGAACTTTGCTCTTATTCATGCCGACGATGGACTCTATGTCATGGGCGATAATACATTTGGTACGTCACATCACTGCATGTCAAATTTTATCTTGCATTTGAAGCATCATCTTATACTATACTAACATCCTTGTTTCCCAACTCAGGTCAACTCTGTCTTGATAGTGGCGATTCGGTCTTATTGCCAACAATACTAGCCGCAACTGATGATCCTGTATCTAGTGACTCTGTATTGTCATTCAAAGCAGGAGCGTATTCAAGCTACATTCTATTTGATGATGGAACTGTAGAGTAAGTGTTACGATATGTTACATTTCTTTCACTCAAATACTAACATCTTTTTTGTCTCCTCCAGTGCTTGTGGATCAAATCTGTTTGGACAATTGGGGGATGGGACCAATGAAGACGCTTCTTTAGGAGTAGAGGTGATATTAGAAGAAGATATACTCGCGTTATATTCAGGACCAAGTTCGGAGAGTGTCTTCTTTGTTGGAGCTGAAGGCAACACGTATGGTACAGGGCTTAACGACAGAGGACAGTTGGGTGTTGGTGACACTCAGGATAGAAACTTACCAACGCTCGTTGATGTACCGCTTTTATCAATATCGGCCTCGTCAACTCATACAGCTGCTTTCTAGCGAGCCGCCCGAGCCTGTATATGTTCCTTCAATTTAGTGTGTAAATTAGAAAAGATGATCTATTTGTATGAGAATGGCAGCTATTACAATAGATATGAAGAGCTTCTCTGTGTCACAAATATATTTCTCTTTACTAGAATGAGTTAGCCCTATATTTTTCTACTCAACAAATTCTTGATCGTACACGCAATATTGAACTATCATTTCATCCCGCCGCTACTAACTCATTCGAAAAGCCTGCTACTAAGGCATCGGCTACCAAATACAAATACACTATAATCACCACAAGCCCGCTACTATAACACCACACTTTTGCACCAAATACCTAGATGAACTCAGTCGTTGTGTATTCTGGTTGCCCAGCCTGTTGCTCCACTGGTTGCACAACTGGCAAAGGGGGAAGAGAAGGGGCTACTACAAGACTTTCAAATGCCTCAGATTGGGTAGATGGAGTGGCTGCCGCAGCCTCCACTGTGACAGCAACAGCTGGCATCGTGGGCACTGGAGTCTTTTGTTTCTTATTAGATGCAACCCTCTTGCCTCCTCGCCATCCGTGGCATTTGCCGCATCGTTTCTTGTTAGCTGGGACCATGACATCACAGCATGTCCAGTCCTTATCCCACTCAATTCCACTTTTATCCTCAGACATTTTGATCTTCCAACCACCCTTACGCTTTCCTCCACGCCACCGATGGCATTTACCACAACGAGACTTGGTGAGGGAGACCTTGTTCTGACAATGAGTACAATTCCAATGTCCCTGATCGATCGTATTCGCATCAATTTTAGGAAATGATGGAGCCGGAACAGCGGCGGCCGAGTTACCACCAGTCTCAGTATGTATACATTTATTCTTCTTTGGTTTGTATTTATCGCGTTTTCCCCCACGCCACTAAAATAAAAGAATGAAACAATGGGTGAGACAAACATAATAAAAAGGGAACTTTGACGTACACACCACTTTTCATAGAATATAACACAATACATACCTTGTTACACTCCTTACAACGCTTCTTCTTTCCGGAGTTGAGCTTGCCACATATGCAAGTCCAGTCTACTGTCATGTCATGAATGGAAGGTGGGGGAGGGGACTCCTCTCCTCCTTTTTTACTACCGCCACTACGAGCAGCGGCAGCGGTCGCAACTGGGGGACAAATAGATCCAGTGGTAGCAGTTGATTCGCTGCCAAGGGCAGGCATACTATCCAACGCTGACACAGATACAACCACGGCCGATACAGGCACGGCAAACATATTGAAATGTGTCCTACAGAATCCATCATTCTTCGCCTGATCCAACTTTGTACATCCGACAATCTTACAAAGACTCCGTCCCTTATCATTCGTCCTACGAACACTCGACACTTGAAATCCACTTGACACCGGAACATGTGTCAATAACGTTGTACTACCAGAATCACGTTGCTTACTAGCCTCCTTGGGTATCTTGGCCTTGCCAGGGTGAGCACCAGGCTTCCACCGATGACATTTACCACAACGATCACTCTTTACTTTATTACCACACTGACAATCCCAACTATCAATTTGTCCGGTACTAATCAACCACGCGTTGTAATGGATACGACAAAAACTACCGATATTATTGATCGTTGTACCCGCCTGTGTATACTTCTCACAGCCTAATGCCATACATAATGGTGCCCCACTATCACTCTTCTTCTTGACATCGGAGACTGCAAATGTTGGATTGGGATATGTTTTGTTTTCTTCCTCTTCTGTTGCAGCTAGCTTCACATTCCCCTCACTACCAACTGAGGGAAGGGCCGGTGGTAGTTCCGGTGCATCTATATAAAAAATAGTATGTATAGAATAAATATGATGATTGAATGTCATAGTTGCATACAAAATATAATAATTAGAATGAAGAAGATAAATAAATAATAAATGACATTGCAATAATTAACAATATAATTATTGAAACTCACCAATACCGGGTGTTTCCATTGCAGCTGGCTTTTTATCAGGACTAACGAATTCATCATCACCGCCGCCATATGGACTACTCAAAGGAGGCAATTCTTCCATCGTATTAATATTATTATTGATGGATATTCTTTCAACTGCTTTCAACAAAAGAGATTTTAAATTCATTCGAGATGGTAATATTTAGTATTCAAACATAAATAATAATCAATGCAATCTATACCGTCCTACATACCTTTTGCTTTGCTTTATAGCATACAACCGATCGATATGATTTATTTTGTTGGGGGATAAGTAGGTAGGATTTACGACGTATGGTACGGTACCTAATACACAATTTTTTTTACATGGATGTAGCGTGGTTAGATTAATTGCAGAATAATAACCGTCTATCACACTGCCACTACTCACCTATTATTCCTTATTGCCGGTGGGCGATATATTGATTATACACTAGATATTACTACTACAGATGTTCTGCAATCTGAATTTACTGGAGTTGAATTAAATGCAGGGTAGCCGTTTGAGTTTTATTCCTTCCTAAAGGTATCCCTTACACTCTCATAAATAAACAAAGTTTATGATTTATGAAAGCAGCAGAGTGTGAACTCTAGTGAAGGCCATCCTACGTCGGTTAAACCATACTTCAAAGGTTGCAGTACATGGATATACTCGTGTTATTTGACATAAGTAACCTGAATTTTTGACTGCAGTTTATTGAAAGAACTGAGTAAAAAGAGACTTTGCAACTACTTTGCAGAACATAACTTCAACAACACAACATCATGACAACAACAGCCAATACAAATCAACAAGCTCGTCATCAAGGTCGTATACTACACTTACACTATACATGTTCAGCACCACTACCCTACGGTACAACTCTCCGTGTCACTACACAAACTCGGCCACCACCCGAGAATGATGTACCCGATGGCAACCTCAATCAACTATTAGGTGACGACACCGCCAGTGTTGCCAGTAGTAACAGTGGTAGTGGATTAATTCATGATTATTATGATACCACCGGTGGTATACCATCATCAACTAGTTCTAAAATTGATGTTAGTGGAGATGTTAAAAGTGGTGAAATGAATAGATTGCATAATCGATTATTACAAAATACTGTTGAAATGTGTACAACTCCTGAGACGTATCCAATATGGAAAACGAAACGACCCGTGGTTGTTATTGATGAGGGGGGTGATATTGGTACGGATAATACTAGTGGAGAAGGAGAAATAGCAGGTGGTGGGCAAATGGTACATAATTATAGATATGTGGCAGTAACACCAGGCGCTCTTATTGATTGGTCATTATGTACACGTAAGGAATTAGGTGATCATGATTCAGGTAAGTATTTATTCATTTATGACATTTGTGGATAAAGTTTGTTTGGGGGGTTGCAATTTGATTATGTATCCTTGAAATCAAATCAATAACATTTTGATTCATTTCCCATTAGTATCAACAAGCAGGTCACGCGGCCATACCGTAGCCACTTTCTCTTCTGGAGGTTCCGGAGATGAAATGGATGAGTCGGAGTTTCCCGATCGTCCAACTACTCCAGGATCTGTCGAAGAAGGACAGCATTCCCTACATAGTTCACATCATAGTGATGATGAACAGATTATTGGCGAAGAGGATTTGGAATTTCCTTTTATATTGTACGAGGCACCGGCAGTGCCCTCCACCACTCAAGAAGATCTCAAAGTTGGCGACGATGCCGACTCTCCATCCAAGGGACATCATCATCGTGTACCAAGTGTATTCGATGCACAAGGTAATCCCGTGGAATCACATCCCAAAACTTCCCATATTACCACCACAGAACTCCATAGTGCTGCTTCATTAATGGGTACGTCAATGGCATCACTTGCTATTCAGGGAAAAGATCAGACCGTGATGACATGGGAGGGTGTAAGTGCCTTGCCATATCGAACACGAACGGTTGATGCCACTGCCCAGGACGTAAATATTGTGGATACATGGAATAATGAAAAAGATGCCTCACTCCAACCATATTGGCAAATGAAGAAAGCAGAAAGAGAAGAAGCCGAGAGTAAAATGAAGGGCACTACTGTAACATCAATGGATGTTGACTCAACAACTGAATTAAATGCAGAAGATGATCCATTGGATGCGCTTGATAAGAAATCGAAGGAATCTATATTTTTGGTATGTTATCATCTTCCCGTAATCTTGACAAAAGACGAAAACACGGCAAAATGGAATGCATGTTGGTCTGAATCATTAATTGCCAAGAGTAAGATTGGAGGCATATCTAATACGAGTAGAACAACGTGGATTGGCACAGTCAGTGTACCGGATGAGTCACTTCAAGATCCCCAAGAACGTGAGGCTATTCGACAAGTGTTGGCGGAAATGGATTGCATTCCCATATTTTTAATGGACGAAAGCGACGACCAACAGAAGACAGGTAACAGCAAGTCGGAAAGCTTAGTAGATCGAATGTATCTGGGTTACTGCAAACAAGTCTTATGGCCTTCGTTTCATAATGTTGATTTATTAGATTTGGCAACAAATAGTTGGGGACAAAAAAAGCATAACACTGACCGTCCCGACCCTGTTCAAGCATGTGCACATGCCGCTGCTGAGGCGAAGGAACGTAAACGATCAGGTAGTGTTAATGACGAGAAGGGAGTACTACAAAGTGATTGGGACCAAAGGAGATTAGACAGTTGGTGGTCTGCATACATCCAAGTGAATCAAACGTTTTGTCAAGTTGTTGCTGATTTAGTTACTGGAGGGGATGTAGTTTGGGTTCATGATTACCACTTGGCGTTATTTCCAAGGATGTTGCGCGAGATGCGGAATGAAACTGATGTTGTGGGTAGCCACAGCTTACAGTCTCCTGAGGACTTGCCTGGTAATGAAATTGTAGCCGGTAGGAGTAAACCCGTGCGCATGATCTTCTTCATTCATGTACCTTTCCCCACCTCCCAAGTATTTCGTGAATTGGAACACGGCGAGGCATTATTAGAAGGGATGCTACATGCAGATGTTGTTGGGTTTCATGCATTTGACCATGCAAGGCACTTTCTTAACGCTGCTAAGCGTATCCTTGGTTTGACATACGAGAGTTTAGTTGGTGGTCTAATTGGTGTACGACATCGAGGTACCAAGGTATTAGTCACAGTTAGTAATGTCAGTATAGAGGCTGACACTATCGAGGCAGTAATGCAACTCCCAAGTGTTGAGGACGAAGCAGAGAAGTTGCAGAAGAAACATTCAGGACGGACCATCATTTCAGGAATTGATGTGGCTCAACGTCTATCAGGAGTTAGTTACAAGCTCTTGGCATTTGAGCGCCTCCTTACTGATTACCCTGTTTGGCAATCAAAGGTGGTGTTGCTACAGAGATGTCTGATTCCTGGTGTCCGTCGTATGGACGAAGCGGATACCATCCATGAGGTACGATTCTTAGTCCAGCGCATCCGTAAAAGCTTCGGGCCTGAAGTTATCGATTACGATGAGCAATTGGGCAGCGTCTTGCCAGTTGATCATCGTCTTGCCATTTGGAAATCTTCTAATGTCATGATGCATACTCCAATCAAGGAAGGGTTGAATCTACTGCCTCTGGAGTATGTCTTTACTCGTAAAGAACCTGCCGATCCAGGTGTCGTCGTTGCATCAGAGTTCTCAGCTGTCAGTTCCGTTCTTAACGGTGCACTGAGGGTCAATCCGTACGATGTGCAAGCAGTTGTCACCTCCATTGATTGTGCATTGTCAATGTCAATAAATGAGCGTGATGCCCGTAGATCAAGAGATATCGACTTCGTATCAACATGCTCATCAGGAATATGGTCGCGCAACGTTCTTCGAGACTTGAATGATGCCACACTTCACAGTGCAAAGATGGAGAGCGTTAATGAGAGCTCACTGGATGCACGTGAGGCTGAGTTGGGACTCGAAAAGCTATCGCTCCCAGCGTTGGAGTATGCATACGCCAACACCGAGACTCGTGTTATCATTATTGATTTCAATGGTACACTAGTTGTCAAGGAACCTGCTGGTAAATACTTGAAGCGGGAGATCCTTGGTACATCTGGTTTTAAACCAACACACCTGACTGCACTCGCTCTTCAACGATTATGTGTCAATCCGAAGAACATTGTATATGTCGTATCTGGTGACTCACAGCCAAATTTGGAAGCTGCTGTTGGTAACATTCAAGGGCTAGGACTTGCTGCAAGTAATGGTACGTGCTTCGCTGGTCCAGCAGGAATCGAAGGCCGACAGTGGCAATACCTTGACTTTGGCGTAGATTGGGCCGCCGTGAAGAAAGTTGCAATGCCTATTATCTCCAAGTTTACTGCTCGTACAAATGGTTCATTTGTAAAGCTCAGCCACTCTAGTCTCGGCTGGTCTTACTATTCGTGTGATCCTGAGTGGGGCTCTCTTCAGGCATCTCACTTAGTGTCGGAGCTGGAAGAGGCATTACATGCATTTGATGTACGCTTTGTAGCATTGAAGGGTATCGTTGAAGTAGTTCCACGAAAGGGACATAAAGGGCATATTGTCAAGAAGATATTGGAAGATGTCAAAAAACGTAAAAAGGTTGTGGATTTTGTTTTGTGCATGGGTGATGATATAGCTGATGAGAAGATGTTCACGAGTGTAATGAACTTTTATACTGCTTCGAATTCATCCAATGAAGCAGCTTATGCATTCAATGTTGCAGTGGGAAAGAAGCAAACGAATGCATCATTCTATGTTGATGATGCCGCTGATGTCGGTGACATCCTTGTATCATTGTGTGGAGATGCAACTCTGCAACGTCAGGCCTCGTCAGATGGTAGTACAGAATCTGGTCAAGAATTCTTTGCTTAAATGTTAAGATAATGTGTACTCCAAGAACTTGTTATTAGTTGTTATTAATTGCTACTCATGCCTACACTTTAATATAGTTTTGCCTCCTTCATATTATTATTCAACTTCTCTTCGATCCTATGCATCTCTTCAAGATCTAATGGTGGAGGCTCGTCCGAGAATAATCCGAGTATATCGGTCTCCTCGTCATACTTTCTATCTTCAACAACAATACTGTTACTGAAACCCTTTGTACTTGGCTCTTTTCTAGGTTTCCTTCTTTGTTGTTTGTTTGTAGCTTCATCGTTTGTAGTTGTCGTAGTACCGTTCATATCCCCTTGAGTAGTGGGAGATGGATATGCTGGTAAAGAGCCAAGAGGAAACACATCATCACTTTCTCCTTTTGATTGCTGAATATCAAATAGGTCTTCTTCTTGAGTGAATTCTTTGTTTGATGGCGAGGTATCCTTATCGATGACATCTACTTTGGCTTTTTCAAACGTCTTATCAACACTCTTCTCCTTTCTTTCCTTCTTCTTTTGAACTACTTCGCCAACCTTCTTCTTCCCAATCTCTTTACCATCAAAGAACTTATTTGCCTCACGAACGATACTCTTCCCGTTATCAACATTATCAAATAACCTGCCATCATGGCTCAAATCTTCAAGCTCAGTTCCTTCTCCGTACTCCAATACCATATCAGATGAAGCATTATCATCACCCTTCTTATCCCATATCGATGGCTTTGTTGTTGTTAATTCAACTCCGTTTTCACTATTAAATTCAATAAATCCTTCATCTTGACAATCAAGCCGAAGCTGTTCATGTTCATCATCCGATGATTCTCCTGCATCCCAAATTTCATCATCAGGTGTACCAATCTGTTCACGATTTGCATGCCATACCGCCCACTCTCTTGTATCCAATGGTGGTTCATCTTCATTCTCATTTGCCAATCTATATGAACGTTTCTTCCTCAATCTCATCCGTCTCATCCGTGCTTCTAATACTCTTTCGTCGGGGAATAAACCACACTTGACACATGCACAATAGCAACATTTATATAGTATATATAATACCAAACAAAAGAATGCAGCGAATGTAAATCCTCGTAGTAAGTCATCAAATATTGTATCGGCTGGTATGTCATCTATATTCTCCATAATAGTATGATTTAATTCTTTACTAGGATTGTAATTTGGATCAACTTTATATAATTCATTTGATTTCTCATTCTTTATATTAGTTTCATGATCTTGTATAATATCTTTAACTATATTCTTCTTCTTTGGCGGCGGAGGTGGAGGCGGAGGTCTCTTTGATGATTGTTTTATGACTTGTATCTCTTTGGATCCGGTAGTATTTGAATATATTATACCTTTATTAGCAGCTTCCTCCCAATCTTCATCACTTATCATATGTTCATTTGTTGCATCATCGTCTTGAAATTGAAAGGGTATGGCCGCATCATCGTCGTCTTCCCATTCCCCTTTTGTTGTTGTTTCAACCGCGGTTGCAAGGTACCGACGACGACGTAGATAACTCTTATATTGATCTATTGGTTTTATCTTTGACATAAGCGGATAGGATTGATAACGTTGGTCAATAGTGACTTTATGATATTGATATCAACAAAACGGTACCAAAGGTAAGAAGAAGAAGAAGAAGATATATGGTAGTATCAGAAGGAGGCCGTTTGGATGCAATGGGTGTACTAGGCGGCCGATTAATAGAGGGTGATTAGAGCGGTCATTGTCATTTGAGTGGCGGTATCCTCTACCCTTTTGAGAATTGAAAGAATGCAACTCACTTCAACGGCAAAACAACAACAACCTCGACCGAGCAAGATGGTGTCAAAGAGTAGCTCTCATAAATCAATCAACAGCACAACATTATACCTATATATTATGAAGTTTAAGAAACAACTATCGATAGTGATCTCAGTGCTTTTACAAACTGCCGTCTCATTCACATCGTCAACATTCAACTCACGTCAAGATATCGTTGCATCGGCAGTCGCTTCGCAAAAGCCGCTCTACACAATTCTGCACTATAGGAATTATAAGGATATCTATCAAGAAATTAATACTGTTGATGTACACCGAACTTCATCACTGCAATTCATATTAGATACCGCGACGACAACGCAATTGAGAAAAGAAGAAGTATCTTCTCCCATAATATCGTTGCATAATATACAAGATTATCAACGACACGTTATTAACAAACCACATAATATATGTATAATTCACTTTACTGATAGATATGAGTGCAAAGAGTTAGAAGAAT
>Ga0214481_100834_pt1 | contig 14347 bp, 13 predicted proteins | sample M1_20Mar14CPVII9_4_FD_165057 | JGI IMG/M metagenome (GOLD analysis project Ga0214481, IMG submission 165057) | Marine eukaryotic communities from Monterey Bay, California, United States - M1_20Mar14CPVII9sort6BwellG10 | ecosystem: Environmental > Aquatic > Marine > Unclassified | place: USA...
CAGTCTTACCTGGCCACTCATTGCTAATAGCAACATTGTGCCCCTTGCGGCTTCAAACCACAAAACACATATACCACCAGCCATGAATACCTAAAAGATGAAATCAGGTTGTTGGTCATCATACATACGTATGTACTTACAAGATAACACAACAAAACAAATACTGAATACTTACACCGAGTCCTAAACCAATACCCATTAGAAATGATCCTACTAGCACTCCTATGAATGTATACGCAATACTACTTACAAAGAAACCTAACATCATGAATATACCACCAACAAAGAATAACAATAACAATTTTATCTCTCGTTTATCAAGCACATCTTGTAAAATTCCACCAATTAACGAAGATGATAATCCAGTAACGATTTGTATAGTACAATATAACGCCAATGTACCACTACCCGCCGAAGGGAAAGTTATTGATAGTGGTTCTAAGTATAGTCCAGCTGAGTTGAATACGCCAATTGCACAAAAGTTTAGTAGAAATGTTGATATGAGAACATAATATCCGTGATACACCATTTTTATTATATTGAACTATATGTGATGGTTATGATTCTACCAACTAATGATACACTAAATGATGTTACGATTTCGATTGAAGATTATGAACTATTATATGATGATGCCCACTAAATCTGGCCAGATAACAATGCTACTAAAGTGAACAACAATTAAGTGTTGGTATAATAGCTGTAGGAAAGTAGTATGTAGAGCAGCAAGCAACGACGTGCATGGGCTCTATGTAGTGGGATGTTCCCACTAAGTCCAAAGACTCCCAATCACAAGAAACAGTAGATGTTTAATAAATAAATACATAGGAATTACGATACAGTTATAAATCTAAAGGTCGTGTTTGTGTTATTATATTATTGCCGGATAGAGAGTAATCCGTCTGCAACACTATCATCTGGATTATATGATAACAAAGAATTAGATTAAGTTGACACTCTTCTAATTTGCGGTAGTATAGTATACCAAAACAATAATATATGTCTAACAAAATTTGCATGACGGTGCATCAAAATCAAAGTCAAATAATGATGGTGTATGTGAGGTGACTAATATGTTACAAAATATGAGTACTACCGATGATAATGATAAAGATAATGAGGTAATAGATATATGTGCTAATTGTGGTAAGGAGGGTACCAATCTCAACATATGCAACCGATGTGAACAAGTGAAATATTGCAATGCAGCATGTAAAAAGAAACATCGATCAAAGCACAAGAAAAAGTGTGATAGGCGTGTTGCTGAATTGCACGATGAACAACTCTTTAAACAACCATCACCGGCTGAAGATTGCCCTATATGCTTTATCCGAATGCCATCGCTTAGTAATGGGAGGAGGTACTATTCATGCTGCGGAAAGACTATATGCAATGGATGTGTCTGTGCACCTGTTTATGATAATAACGGCAATATAGTTACTGAGAAAAGTTGCCCATTTTGCAGGCTTACAGGTTCACTTTCAAACGAGGAGGCAATAAAAAGGATAAACAGACGAGTAATGGCTGGGGACGCCAATGCAATTAGCAATCTAGGATTCTACTATTCTAATGGGTATTGGTTTAGGACTCGGTGTAAGTATTCAGTATTTGTTTTGTTGTGTTATCTTGTAAGTACATACGTATGTATGATGACCAACAACCTGATTTCATCTTTTAGGGATTCATGGCTGGTGGTATATGTGTTTTGTGGTTTGAAGCCGCAAGGGGCACAATGTTGCTATTAGCAATGAGTGGCCAGGTAAGACTGTTATTAGATAGTTGTTATATCATATGCTCTATCACTTTTATTCACATGATGTGCTCATTTATCTTTCTTCATACTCAAATCTAAGGGTTTGGGTAATGTTTTCTTTGCATGGGCAACAGCACAACTATTAGAGAAGTATGATAATATAGATGATCCGTGGAGACCTACGATGCGATGCATGGGTGTTCTAAGTTTTGCCTTATGTGCAATAGCTTCTATATCAATGAGACTTCCAATACCTGGAGAAGTTGAACAATATGAAAAGGGAACTAGTGATGTAGTAGATACAATAGAAGAAGGAGATAAGAAGTCATATGGTACTCTTGATTTGGCAAGTAGATTAAAGAACAGTACAATACAACCTGCACAACCAACAAGTGATATAACAAAACTATTAGATGAAAGAAGTCCTGAAAAGAATAACATTAGACAGCGACGGAGAAGATCAAGTGCTATTGCATTGGAACAGATGAGGAATGCTACTGGTCATACTCGACAATCTATTATAAAGCGTGAAGCGAGAAGAAGATCAACCAAGCTAGGATCCTTCCAAGCAATAGGCCAGACACCATTACTTCAGCTATCAGACTTTCAAAGTGATGATGATGATGGGACTACCAATCTCCGTGCACAATTGGGTAGACTTTCCTTTGCCGGAATAGTAAATGAAAGTCTCAGATCTCTTCTTGGAGAAGGATTGGATGATTATGAGTTTTCATTGGGAGAAGTAACATTGTCAAGCACGAATGTATGGTTGAATGCATTCACCTTGGTTGCTTGCTTTCCCTTCTTGGTAATGCAAATACTTTTACCCGGTTACATGTCGAGTCTTGGTATGTCTTCACAGATGGCTGGACATGCACTCGTTATATTCGGAGTTGGAGACTTCCTTTCAAATTTGACACTCGGAGCAGTCGCAGACACAGTTGGGGCTCGACGACTCTTTACAATTGCATTCTACAGTCTATCGCTTCTGTTCTTCCTGTGGCCACACTGCACAACGGTGTCAACTCTGTCGGCAATAGCTTTCTTTTATGGCTACTTTTGCTGTACGGTATCCTCAATGCCGATCATCATCTTAGCTGATGCTTACGGAGATGATGCATCTGGGCATATCCTAGCATTGAATGGTATAACAAACATGTTCAAGTTTCCGGGATACCTTTTTGGACCTCCAATAGCAGGGATGTTAGTGGAAATATCAGGATATAATCTTGCAGCTTTGGTTTCCGGAGTTTGCACTTTGATTGGTACGACGTTTTTGCTCTTGATACCACATCCTAAGGAACAGAAGCGTCAGCTATCAACAATATCCGAACGTTCAATAAGGAGTAGTTTGGGTAGCAGCGATAATGATAACAGCCAAGGATAAGCAAGGGGGTGCATGTTCATTATTTAATGACAAGGAATCACAAAAGTACAAATGTCCACTATGATGAGGCTTCATTTGGTATTGCCATACTGCATATCATATCACTTCTATAAATCCATGCAAATTTATTGCTATTAGAACAATTAAGATTGTTGGTTATGTACTTCTTCAAGCGATTGGCATATTTCAATTGGTACAGTCTTGTGACACTTGCTGTTAGGTCGATACATAAGAGACAAGAAGATGTAACTCAGAATAAGTTTACACAAGTTGTATTATTCATCTCTTCTACTTATGTTTGGACAACTCTGTTTGCAACATATATTAAACCTGACAACGTATACAGGGCTATTTAAAGGTGTATACGATAGAGGAGTGTAGTAGATTAGGATACCTAGAGAGGGAAATAGTTTGCAAAGTTTCTGAAATTGGCTCTTTGTTTAGATATCGTATCTCTAGTATACTTACTGTTATGGTTGGTTTTGGTAGCTCTTTACGTATGTCTCGCCGTCGAGGCTGGGAGGACGCATATCTAGATTATCACTCCCTACGGTTACTACTAACACAAATAGAAACAGTCTATGAAGAAGAGGATTGGAAACAATCAACTGCTATTGATAATAACAACAATACTAATACAGGAGGTGGTATACAAAGTAGTGAAGATGAGAATGATATAAACAGTATTAGTATAGGTGCATCAGAAGAGATAGATGATATGTTATTAGATGATTCATCTAGAAGTAATAATACAGGTTTGAAGGGTTTATGGTATAATGCAGTACGGACTACTACTGCAATAGTTACTGGGAAAAGAAGTTCATCTTACTATTATCATAAACAAAAACGACGTACTAGAGGAAGACGTAGAAGATATCCACGTCGTATAACTAGTTTCATGCAAAACAATAATGATATAGAACAAAACAATAATAATGGTTGGGTATCAAATCAAGATACAGATGAATACTTTGATTATTCAGATCAGCAGTTAAATACAAGAGGTAAACGCAAAAAGGATATAAAGGATAGTCATGGAAGAGCACTTGATAAAGGTGGATGGCGCGAAAAGGGTGTTACTGATTATCGTGATGAGTTGTTTTTAGTTAGTGATGAAGAGGCTGCTTATGGATATGATGATGATGATGAGTCTGTATGGGAAGATGAGGAAGAAGAAGAGGATAGTATTCGTGGTGATGAAGAGGAGCAGTATGATTATAAGAATGATGGATCTGGTGAACAATTTGATGGTAATTTGGGTAGAAGTAATGAAGATAATATTGATGAAGGTATAGATTTAAGGGAACGAGTAATTGATGAGGAGCGGTCTAAGAAGCTAACACCTGGTTCTGAAAAGTCAATGGGTGAAGATGCGATGAGTTGCAACTCACCATCTGGACGGGATAGACAAAAAGATGGAGGAGACTCATTGTTTGAATCAACATTATCTGCTGGACTATTGCACACTCCCAACTCTCAGAGTTCACCAACTCATCAACGAGGACATAAAGTACAGTTTAGTGACAGCCCGGGAGTATTGGAGACTGGGTATCCTTTACCGTCTGGATATGAAACATTTGCAACTGCTGCACAAAGAAGAGGATTGGATTATTCCCAAAATGTTGGTGACAGCTCCAATATGATGATTGCTGGTTCTCCCTCAGAAAGACAGGGCTGGCTGGAAAGTCCGCGTTAGTATTGTTTTATGATATGAATTCGTGTGTTCATATAAAGTCTCGACGACTTCGCTGTTTTATTTGACCTTAGTTTACTTTTATTGATTGCCCTTGCATATCATATGTACTAACATATGTTATAATCTCCTCTCTTTCGTCATCGTAAACTGTGATAACGCGCATCTTCCCAGGACTTTATTCCTGGTTTACTATCAAAGGGAAAGCAGCAGCAACAGCAGCAAATGAATCCAGAAAATGATCCTCTATTGACTTTAAAACGCAAAGAGTCTAATCAAAGCTTGGATTCGTCTCCAATAGCAAAGATGTCGACGTTTGGTTCTATGACTGAGGATATATCAGCACCTAATCAATATACGCACTTCTCAGAGACTTTTCACAAGAGTACCAAGTCTAACGAGATGCCAGATCATCTACCATTTCATCAAGTTGATAGACAACAATCACCGTCTCCTCCCAACCTGACAGATGATGCCTTGTCTGCTGACGATGCCGATGGATTAAAGTCACCTCTTCCAAGAACTCCATCGCAGTCTCAATTCTACACATCAAATTCCAATCCAGACTTTACTGTTCCTGTCCAGGCCACGGCTTTGGGTAGTCTCAGTTCAATGCCAGAGACGCCCGTGGAACCAATATCACGTATGACACCTTCGATGACAAAAGTATCAGACAAATTGAAAGATGAGAATGACAACACTACCCAAGTTTCAAAGCTTGGGTTCGGTGTCTCATTAAAGATGATACCAACAGAATCAAGTCAATTACTCCATCCCTCCTCTCCCAGCAAAACGCCTCCGCCAAACTTTGGCATGTCTCAGTTCTACTCATTTCAAAACAACGAAGATGAATATCCATCAACTCCAAATAATGAAGAAGTGGATTATCCATCATCATCATATCGGAGTACATTAGAACAGAGTGAGGATTATGATGGAGGCGGCGAAGGTGAAGGACGTGAGTCATCCAACATGATCAACTTTTATGGCGGTGGTAGCAAGGACGGTTACTTCTCTGTACGTTCACCTACTAAAGCATCTCGTCGGAATCATCAACCTTCACATCAACAGGATTCCAAAGCTTTGGAAACTAAGCGACCATCACTAAACTCTGTGAGAAAGACTAGCGGGGGTAAGTTCATTATTGGATTTCTTTTCGGCAGTCCGGATTCACGTCGTCAGTTGATTGGAGGGAGGAAGCAGTCGTCGTTGACATCAAACTATGGATTATCATCTCGAAGCAGATCTTCTTCATTCAAGAGTGTTCGGACTAATCGTAGTTCAACATCGAGACAGAAAAGAGCTTCTAAACGAAAACGAGCTGCTCGTATCAAGCTTCGAAATAGAAGGGAACGTATACCAGAGCATTTACGTCGTTCACATGCTCGAGCTGCAGCCATCACTGAGCGTTTCCGTGGCTTATTGAGGGCTGAGGTAGAGAAAGTGATCCTCTTTGCAAACAGCAGGTTGGGTGAGCTGTCTGATACCATTGGAAGTTTAAGGTATTCATCTTATGAAGATGGACAAGAAGAGATGAGGAGGACGCACCCTGCTCTAGCTGATGGCGGTATGCATCAACTCTCATCATCGGATAGTGATGGGGGAGAATCTGGAGTTATAAGTGAGGATTCATCTACTTCATTAATGTCAGAACAAGGCGACTTGAAGGGTACTAGAAACATACGGAAGAGTGATTCCTCAAAGGATGAAACTAAGAAACAAATAATGCTCAGAGATCGTCTGAGGATAAGCCGGCCCATGTTTGTCAAAGCTGACTTCCTTGGAGAGGATTTCTCTTTACTTTCGGCAGTTGATGAAGCTGATGCGTATACTGCAGTGGGCGTTGAACTACTCCATCTGCTCAAATATATTGTAAGTTTTGTGCTATTGTTACTTTTTGCCCTTCGATATCCTTTAGGATAGGCTATGGTTAGGTTAACTCACCAATCTATCTATCAATTAATAGTGCATCAATATCATTGCAGTGAGAAAGATTTGTGCAAAGCACGACCGTTTGTTATCAAATAGGATGCTCGGTGGATACTACCAAAGACTCTCTACCGAGAATAGACAAAAGTCTGGATTTGGAGGCACACTCTCAAACCAAAGTGGGGCAGGTTATGCCACTGGTGTGTTTGATACAAAGATACAACACATTGCCAACTCGGCAACGATGCAGACAGTCTCATCCTCTTTGGCTATTGCATTGACTGATTTCGAGGCATCACAATCGCGATCGGCTCTATTAGGAGGATTAGGGTTTGTAAAGAGAGACTCAGGCATAGCAGACTTGCCTTCTCCTAGGCATCAATCATTTACAAAAAGTCGATTGAAAGAAGCTGGCGCATACCAAATAAGTGGGCATTGCTTCCGTGGAGATGATGAATCAACAGTTGCATCTGAAGAGGGCCAAAACAACAACGATGATAATTCTACTTCATCAAACACTGCTTTAACAAGGCTCCAGTTTGTAGTGACTTCTATATACGGTCTCAGAGAAGCAGCAAGGTTCAAAACAGACCAATTCGAGCATCATTCATCAAGGTTATTAATGATTAGTATCGGTCATTCAATTGTTGGTGATGGGTTAGATGGCTATTCTTCCGAGACACTGAATTTTCTTTGTTCCTACCAACCCGATGCGGCTTACACATTAGATATGGAAACTGTTTATGCCAGTCTTATTGGCCAAGACAAAGCAGATGGTATTGGAGGTGTCATGGTAGCATCACTCGCAGCTGCTGCTACAGGATATGATTTGGCATCAAATAGAACTCGTTTCCGAAGGCAGGTAGCTGCCTGTATGTCTATTAATCCCAAGGCTACTGGAGATGATAATGATGGTACTTCTAGTACAAGAGATATGGCATATCAAAACATACTTCGACTTAACGCCGCGTCAATGATGTTGTATCTGGGGAATTACTATGTTGCTATTCCTACTGCTCATATCTTTGCTGCATCCCTCGGCTCAAGGAGCTCTACCGCAGCTTTAATCGGTATGGCCAACATTGGTGCAATAGTTTCATCTTTCTTACATGTGGTATTTACTTCAAAATCCAGATCTTTCATAAGAAGAAGGCTAGATCTGGCTGATTTTCGAGTACCATTAATTCTCAGCAGGTGAGTGATGACTTGTTTGGTTTGTTCATGGTTGAATATCATCCCATGCATCTCATCTTTCACTTTTCTTCTTCAGCCTATTTGCAATGAGTGGAAACATTTTGTATTCGTATTCACTGACAAAGTCTTCGTTAACGATGGCACTTGGAGGAAGATTTCTAATAGGCTTAGGATGTGCTGAGGTGCTGAACAAGCAACTTTTATCTAAGGCTGTGCCGCAAGAGACTATAAACACTGAGGGTGCGCGACTGGCAAAGAAGAGTATGATTACAATTCCATTATCCTTACTTTTGGGTTCACTTACAGATATTGCAATAGAAGATGGCGATAGCGATGCCCTTTTGACTTCTCCCGAGGTCGACCCGCCATTTGATCAGCAGCATCGATTATTCTCGTTACAGAGTCTTGGATACTTTGTCTCTTTGCTGTGGTTTGGTCTTGTAGTAGGTTTGACACTCATGTATGACATACCCAAGAAGAGGAGAAGACGGCCGAAATCTACTCAGTCTGATATACAAGAGGAGGATTTTGATTCAGATTCTGAAGACCAAGGCAGGAACTTGTCACAAACAGTGCCAGATGAAATAGGTAGTGATACTTTTGATAAGTTGCAAACAATGTCTCGCAAACCATCCAGACACGGCCAGTCTCAACACACATACATGGAAAGCGTCACTGACATCAAAAGGTTGTTGCTTTCCAACGTTGCATGTCCCGCCACTATAGCTTTGCTATTCATTGCCAAGATGACAGGTGAAATACTCTTGTCCTCATGCGGCACAATAGCATCAAGATACTTTAATTGGTCTGGTGCTAGGTAAGTCTGATATCAAATATATATGCCAGTGTATATTTGACTTAAACACTACTGTATGCGTTGCTAACATTCAATTATCTACTTTACCCCTTCAGGTCTGGTCTGTTTATGGCATTGATTACAACCACAATCCTTCCTATAAATTTATCTCTGGCATCACAACGGAACTTTACCGAACGTGGTACAATGAAGGTTGCCTTGGAGATTGCAAGATATGGATTGATATTCATGGTGAATTATGAATCTATAATCTACTTCTTCATATCTCTTGTTAAGGGTACCCTCTCAAATGATTCATCCACAAAAATATACTACTATGATGGTATCTTTGGAAGTGCTCAATATGTCCTTAGTTTTGGTACTGTCTTCTGTAGTGTTGTGGCACTGCAATCTCTTGCTCTATCTCTCATGTCAAAATCTCAAGTGTGTCCTCGACAGATGAAAAAGTATACCATTGATAATGCTTTTATTACATTACTTGTATCGGCGGTGGCCAGATTAGTTGGTGATGCATTAATAGTTGCCTTTGATGCCTCAACTTGGACGCTCTTCAATACAGATATCATTAACTCGCTCGGCTTCTCAATGATTATAGCGTTAAGTCTCGGTATTTATCTACTGAGGAAGCACTACTTTTTCTTGATATGAGTAAGATATGGTTATAATATATGGTAGGGGAATGGTAATGATAAAGACTGATCTTAGCCTTCTTAGTGGGTAGTCATGATATGCACTACGGAGCACAGTAGTATCAACTTGTGTGATAAGCACGATCGGAGTAAGGCATAAGGTAAGAGGGTGAGACGGTTGTACTGTACGACTTACACTCAGAAACACAGTCTTAAAAAATGAGCAACCTGGAAAAGCAAAAGAAACCTGGTAAAAAGCAAAAGATAAAAACGCAGTAAAAAGCAAAAGATGAAAAAGAAAAGAAGCAAGAGTAAAAGTTGAAGAATGACTCAACAATCGATCTTGCATCTACCTCACAAGACCCTTTGTACATCTCTCGATGGACATAAATAATCGCAAAGCTCTTTCAATACATCAATATCTACTTATCATCATCGATCAACATCGCTTATTAATGAACAATCAACAACGAACACTTGTGTCATCTTTATTACTATTATTATGTTGCGGAATTTCGGCCGGCTCGAATCAATCGGTATTCAATCATCATACACATTATAATATAAATCCAAACAAGGGAGCATCAAGTAACAAGAAAGAACACGACTTCAGAAAGCTCAAGAAGACGACGCCTCATCCAACACCTAACCCAACACCATTACCGACTTCTCCTTTAACAAGCAAGCCCACGGCAGGTCCTGGCCAGACTGTTACAATATATGAAGCAGAAGATTATATCACAGCAAATGATGGAGTTAATTTGTCGACTAACCATCCAGGATATACCGGTTCAGGTTTTGTGGACTATGGAGGTTCGGGTACTTATCTTGAATTTACCAATATAAATGGAGATCAGGGAGGTGTCTGCTCATTGAGAATAAATTATGCCAATGGAGGAACTTGGACTCGTCTTTGTGATGTTAGTGTAAATGGAGTGCATCAAGTTGGAATTCAATTGGAATTCCCACCTACTGGATCATGGGAAATCTGGGCTAATGCCGTACCTGTCGAAGTGGATTGCAACTCTGTTTTCAGTAACATAATTCGAATCACAGGCGCTACTAGTGGACCAAATATGAACAGTATGGAAGTTACAACCATCCCTTTAACTGAAAGTCCAACATTGGCTCCTTCAATGCAGCCAACAACATCACCTTCATCAATCCCCAGCCAATCACCGTCTGAAGCACCATCATCTGAACCCTCGAGTCAACCTTCGAGTGAGCCCTCCTCTCTACCGTCGAGTCTGCCGTCATCGATGCCATCTAGCCAGCCCTCTTCACAGCCTTCGAGTCAACCATCGGCTCAACCCACGAGTCAGCCGTCATCAAAGCCCTCCTCTCAACCATCCACACAGCCTTCTTCTCAACCGTCTAGCCAACCTTCGAGTCAGCCGTCTACACAGCCATCTAGTCAGCCTTCGAGTCTGCCGACAAGTCAACCCTCATCTCAACCATCCACACAGCCGAGTACTCAGCCCTCGTCTCAGCCCTCTTCACAACCCTCAAGTCAGCCTTCGAGTCAACCGTCGGGTCAACCATCGAGTCAGCCGTCATCTCAATCAACGAGTCAACCTTCCTCACAACCGTCTGGTCAGCCCAGTATACAGCCGTCATCACAGTCGACATCACAACCGTCTACACGGCCGTCATCTCAGCCTTCTTCACGGCCCTCTTCACAGCCTTCGAGTCAGCCGTCATCTCAATCAACGAGTCGACCTTCCTCACTACCATCATATCAACCCAGTATGCAGCCGACATCAGGCCAGACAAGTGTTCAACCTTCTACCTCATTCCCTACGACAAGTCCCTCAATGCAACCGACAACCTCATTTCCAACACTGGCGCCTTCAATGCAAACGACGAGTTTAAGTCCAACGATGCTCCCTTCAATGCAACCGACGACTTCATTCCCAACAATTGTTCCTTCTCTTAGTCCAAGCACTACAAATCCTACTGTATTGCCTGTGACTGCACCCCCAACAATAGTTGAGGACGACTTTAATTGGGCTGTGGACGACGATTGGATTATGAGCATGAGCATGAGTATGAGCATGCCATCTTCGTCACAACCACCATCTTCTGAACCGACAGCAAGTGTAACAATGTGCGAGGACGGTAGAAGGCGTTCATCATCAGGTGGATGCGCCCCTGTGGCTACAGTTGAGCCAAGCTTGTCTCCAGTATCCTTAGAGCCAACGGCAAGTTCAACAATGTGCGGCAATGGCAGGAGGCGATTATCAACGGGTGGATGTACTCCTGTAACTCCTCCCACTCCAAATCCAACCTCAATGTGCAGCAATGGCAGGAGGCGATTATCATCAGGTGGTTGTGCACCTGTTTCTGTATCCCCGACAATTGTAGTTGTTGATGACTTTGATTGGGCTCTCGCTGATGATTGGATCATGAGTATGAGCATGAGCATGCCATCTGCATTTGATGATGACGATGATGTGATTTTAAGTTCATCGCCAACATCCAAGCCATCAACTGTATCCGAGGCACCTTCAATGAATGATGAACATCCCTCTAGTCATCCATCAAATGTACCTTCTACTCAGCCATCAATAAGCTCTACGGGTAGAGTATCAAGTGAATCGCCAAGTTCAATTCCAAGTTCTCAATCCAGTGATATACTCTCAGTGTCTCCAAGCCTTGCACCTTCTAGGAGACGGACACAAGTTCCTACTCGTGTTGCATTCATACTGATATCAACTCCCGAGCCTTCGAGTCAACCAACCACATCAGCTCCATCTATGATTCAATCACCGACATACGCACAATCGATCTCGACAGCTCCCAGCTTGAACTGGAATTATAGCCCTATCGAGAGTAGAGTACAGAAACAGGCTGCTTCACCTTCGATTGGAACATTACCTCCTACTATCAGTGCATTACCAACGATAGAGACATCAGCAGCAAGTGGGGATTGCACTCAAATAATACTCTTCTCGTCTCTTGCATCGATAGTCCTGTCTTTACTCATGATGTAAAATTGAAATGTAAATTTAAACATAAACTCTGTACTAGAACAACCAACTTATCTTTCGATTATAATTACTCTGCACTATCTTTTCTATGACCCTTCTACCTCTATGGCTTAAGCAAAGTATCCTTTGATAGACTTCTCTAACTCACTCCTCTCATCTAGACTAAGATCAAGTGTTGTATCTATCGAGTCGACAATCTCTGGAACTTCTCTTTCGACATGTGCCATCAAACCTCCCATTGTAGTTTGACCGTCTAGATATCCCTGACTAGCAGCTAAGAGTGCTATACACTCCTCGGATAGTTTTCTCGCCTCATCTGTGCTCTGTTTCATTGCTAGAAGGTAGGCGTCTCGTCGTTGTACTTGTCGAACATCTCCCTCCACTGAAGCACCTGGTAATGTAGAAGTAGAAAGGGACGTGTCCATAATATCCAATGCTTGTTGAAACTCGAACCGAAGACTACCTACGACACTTCTCAAGGCAGGAGCATCAGCACGGCAATTACGAGTGTCAGCACCAATACCAACTCTCGTCATACTTCGTGAGGGATCAAGCGGTGGACTGCGACCTTGTTGAGCTAGAGCCTCATCAAGCCACACTTGACCATCGGACATTGAGATCAAATCTTCAACATGCTGAATTGCAAGTCGTTTGGCATTTTCTGTTTCAGATGGTTTAGGCACCGGTAGATTAATCTTTCGTAGATTTGTTGGTGTCAGGGGAACCTTGGCTTTAATGAGCATGTCAATTCTCATCTTGATCTTATCGGCCATGCCATCAAAATCAGAAGCTTCGAAAGTTACTTCATCTTCATCGCTATTGTCTTCCTCCTCCTCAGGGTTGGGAAGAGTCGATAGTAAAACAAGTGTGACACTTCCTCCACCCTTATTAGCCTTGAAACGAGCAGCACGCTGTATCAAACTAGAGAAGAATCCTCTCATTTCTGAACTGCTACCTCCCTGTAAGTCTGCCTCCACTACCGAATTGACGCCATACACCTTGACTAGTTCTCTTGTTGTGATATCCCATAGTGACTTATGAAGATTGATATCATCAATGATAACAACTGAATCCCCTCCTGTAGTCAGAGCGTGGTGTTCACCAAGTGTACATGTAGCGGCTGCTACAGCTACAGCCTCTGAAGCTTCCATAGTGGCACTAATCTCATCATCTCCATCTTGACTTGTTGACGAATCATGATTTGAAACTACAGTTACAATATCATCTTGAATACCCGCCTCTTTGATATTGTTCAATACACTTGATCGGACCTCATTATTCCCAGATGTTAAACCATAGAAACATCTAATACCCTTCTCTTCTGTTGACGACGATACACTCGACTTTACCTTGTGCTTGTAATTATCAACAACATTCCTCATCAAATTGATCATCCATTTTCGTTTATTCACTCCATTACCACTACTATTGCCATCTTCTTCTTTATCCTCTTCACCAATAACTAACATGTTTTGTCCTTTCCCAATGGGTGTTAAGGCGTCAATGGCTGTAATACCGGTAACCAATGGTGAATCTATCAATCCAATATCGGATATTTTGGGTATTTGTACAAATATAGGTCGTTCATTTGAATCTGCGGGTGGTGTATTCATATTGTTTGTATCGATTGATAGTGAAATTCCGTCAATTCCAGAAGAAGAAGAGGATACTGATGCTTTGGGTAATGATCGTCCAACACTCCCATCATTCAATACCGAGACATGACGACCTAAATAATCAACGACACTTCCATTTGGTATAGATGATGGATTAATTGATACCAATTTTGTAGACACTGTGCATTCTGTATCAGTGGCGTCAACATCATTTAAAGAAGAATCTGAATCAATTAATACAAATGCAATAGGATGACGATGTGCTACAACTAATCCAGTGGCTGAATTTGAGAATGTTACTGTACGGCCTGTTAAGTCTCCATCTGCCATGGCACCCTT
>Ga0214481_100836_pt1 | contig 14342 bp, 10 predicted proteins | sample M1_20Mar14CPVII9_4_FD_165057 | JGI IMG/M metagenome (GOLD analysis project Ga0214481, IMG submission 165057) | Marine eukaryotic communities from Monterey Bay, California, United States - M1_20Mar14CPVII9sort6BwellG10 | ecosystem: Environmental > Aquatic > Marine > Unclassified | place: USA...
TCGTTATAATTAAAGTCCATATTGTGATATTTGGTAGTAGACATGGGCTGCTAAGGCCCCCCACCATACTTTTACAGCCACATGGGGGCAGATTTCTTGCCTAAGATTTCCAATTTCTGCCGACTTTCAGGCAGCGTTTGGCCATCAAGTGGCACCTCAGAGATGTAGGCTTGCTATTATACTGATTGTTTGGCTTTGTATAGGTGTATAACAAAGCGATGAACACATTCAGCATATTTCTAAGGCCCTCCACCATACTTTTACAGCCACATGGGGGCAGATTTCTTTCCTCTAAGATTTCAGATTTCTGCCGACTTTCAGGCAGCGTTTGGCCATCAAGTGGCACCTCAGAGATGTAGGCTTGCTATAGTAGTGCTTGTTTGGCTTTTTATAGGTGTATAACAAAGTGATGAACACATTCAGCATATTTCTAGGACCCTCCACCATACTTTTACAGCCACATCATGGGGGGGGGGGGCAGATTTCTTGCCTCTGATCCTATCTTCCGAAGGAGTTTCTTCTTAGTATGAAAACTTAAGCGGACATCTTATTTTATTTGTTGTTATGTTAGAGGTTTTGTAGTATTGCTTTTCATTAGCAGCCCATGTCTACTACCAAATATCACAATATGGACTTTAATTATAACGATGATAATGCTACCGATAGTGCTGCGGTAGATACCAATGGTGATGGTGGCGGCGAAGATAGTGAATTTCAACTACATAATTCACCAACGTCAACTGATGGAGGGAGACCATCAGCCCCGTTGGAGACTGAGCATCAACTTACTAATCTTAGTATGCCAAAGAAGAAGTCTAGTATATTGGGTGCATCTTCTAATCTTGTAAATAGTATTGTAGGTGAGTATTAATGTGCCGTTTATATTCATTGAAATTTGTACACATCTTATGCACATACTCAACTCATGCACCATTATACAATTCTTGATACATCTCTATTCTCTGTTTGTTTGTTATTCCTTTGATACTACAAAGGTGCTGGTATTATTGGTATACCCTACGCCTTACGAATGTCAGGATTATGGGCAGGTATACTCCTCTTAATATTAGTTGCAATCTTAACTGACAAATCTCTTCGAATGCTGATCGAACAAGCCAGCTTCCATCCTAAACTAAGACACTTGCCAATCCACACATTCGAGGATTTAGCATCTTACCCATACGGAAAGTTAGGAAGTGGATTTGTATTACTAATGATGTTTATAATGGCATATGGTGCAATGGTAGCATACTTATTGATTATTAAAGATACAGTACCCACAGTATTAGGATTTCCACACGGAGAGAATTTATTAGAACGGAATTTGATATTGTTAGTTACAAGTTTAGGAATTATGGTTCCTCTTTCAATGCAACGTGATATGGCAAGTTTAAGCTGTACAAGTGCTATTAGTGTTATCGCCGACTTGATATTAGTAGGATTTATCGCAGCATACGCGCCGATTAAAGAAAACGTAGAAGCAAATGGTGGTATTAGACAAGTGCTGAAAGCAGATGGAATCAATTCTACGTTATTTATTGGATTAGGTATTCTTTCTGTTGCTATGGCATGTCAACATTCGGCATTTATCGTTGCTAACTCGTTGGAGAATAAGACTCGGCAACGTTGGAGATGGGTGACAAATCAGAGTATAGCTCTTAGTTGCATATTGTGTTTGATATTAGGAGTCTGTGGTTACTTGGGCTTCCTTGGCATGACACAAGGTGATGTTTTGAACAACTTTGATCATGATTCAGTAGCGGCAAATGCTGCTCGGATATTATTGGCATTCACAATGTTCTTCACTTACCCCATGGAGTCTTTTGTGGCGAGGCATGTGCTCATCATGTTGATTCACAACGGAGACATGGACGCTCGTGGCGGCTTTACACCAGAGAATGAAAGTCGTGTCGAAGAAGAAGAGTTGGCGGATGATGATGCTACTGTGAATACAACCGGTACAACTGGGACTATCATAGAAGGAGGCGGTGTAGCTTGTATGAACAGGAGACAAACTTGGACGGTGTTAGTTTACTGTTCCACTCTATTACCAGCCTTAGTATTCCAAGATATCGGACCTGTCTTGAGTTTAACTGGAGCTGTGGGTGGAAGTTGTATATCTTATATTGGACCAGGGCTAGTTTATTTAGGAGTCAATGGTGAAGCCTTCTTGAATGGTATTGGTACTTGGTTGAAAGATAAGGGCTACATCAACACATCCAGTAGCAATAATGGTAGCGTTTCGGAAGGAGATTTGCCAGTCGAAGGCAACGCATCACTTGAAATATCTCAAGATGCAATCTCTTATGAGAGTATCAAGTCTAGCAGTAAGCCAATGTGGTATTATATTTGTCTCTTCCCCATTTGGACATTCATTGCCAACGATGGAGCCACTAACATGCAAAAGAAGATTGATGCACAAGCGACTGTAGTCACAGGAGGAGAAGCCGCAAATGAATCAAAGGAAGTTCTACCTCCACCATCAAAGTGGGATTTCTTTGTTTGTCTATTCTTCATCCTATTTGGATGCTTAAGCATGGTTGCTGGAGTGGTCAGTAATGTATATGTTCAGATGAACGGCTTGGATGAGGTATAGTTAGGAACAAACACATTAGTCTTTTTGTTTAAATACACTTATCTACATATCATCATCGTCTAGATGCATGATACTTGAGTCTATTGTTTTTCCAAATTTGACGAGTTGACTCACAGAGAAACTTGATTGCCTCCTAATTACTCGAGAAAAAGTTGCTGATCGGTCAAGTGAGGGTCGTTTCGGTTTCTCAAAGGACAGCTCTTCTACTTGTTTAGAGGGTACATTTGCAGACTCCCCAAATGTATCTGTGTATGCAACGCAATACTCAGGAGTTGTTATAGGTTGCTCCTTCTTTTGAACAGAACTACTACTACATGTCACTTCTACAGAACTCTGATTCTCCAATAAGTTTCCCATATCGATTAATGTTTGCTTAAGAGTGTGAGCAAATCGTTCCGTCTGTCGATGTTTGCTACTGATTGAATACTGCACCCCATTGTCACGAATAATGTACCCAATGCCATAGCCATCTTGCACAACTGGACCAAATCCAAACAGTCTTAGACTCGGATTTCCACAGTTTGAGGTCGATAGTATGGTGTGGTTCAACTTCTTGTAAGCTGTAGAATTGAAGAAGTCAGGTTTTGAGATGCCATTCTTTTCTCCAATCTTCATCAAGGCATATAGATGGCGCTCCAATCCTTTTCCAGAGGCTGCCAGTTTGATACCTGCAGAGTGTACCTTGGTAGCTACCCGCAACGCCTCTAGCTTTTGTCGATCTGTAGTTTCAGGGTTCAACCATAACTTGCAAAAGTTTGCTGCCTCTTTTGTGGCAGTTCTCATTGCCTCCGTTCTACCGTGGTAGAAGCCCTTTGTAAGGACGGGCTCATACTGACTAACCACCTTCCCATACAGCCTATAGTGTGCCAATTGCATGGATAATTGTACAAACGAGTCGGGACTCATCTTGTTTCGAACAATGAGCAACTTGCCATATCCAGTGAACTCAAGCACTTTTGTTTCAGATGCTACAATTTGATCACTCAAAGCCGTTTCTGCAAAGTATATCTTATCAATCACGCCTTGTGGTAGCTCAAATGTAAGTTTCTTTGGTGCTATGAGAGCCGGATCCTCGGTAGCTGCTCTCCTAACCTCCGCGTTAATCAGTGAAGGGAATGCGTTGTTCGAGTAGATTGTTTTCGTAATGCTTTGGGCAAATGATACTACATTGTCCGCAAATACGTCACTGACAAGCCTCAAGGCCGTATGTCCATCTATAGCAGAGTGTTCAAAGTTCACGCCCGCTCTTCCATCTTGACATACTATAACTTGCAGCTTGTCATACCATCGATTGCAACACGAACCGGCCTAAAGAGATAGGAAGGTGAGACTGGTACACACAACAGACATACTGAGATACATACACATTCAAAACTTACCTGATAGTCAATGAGATTGTCTTCACTTCGTAGATTGTATGTACCATGTAACATATTTGCGGCTGCTTCCGAGATATCTTTTGGTACCACATCATCAATGCATAGTACGAATAATGCTCCATCGACAATATCCAAAGCTGTTGCGTTATGAGCAGAATGCTTTTGGATAGTGTCTCTGGCCGCAGCCCATTCTCTTCTGGGCAAAGTAGTAAGAACACCCAGTGCATTCCCACTCGTTACCTCTGGTTTTAACTTTGTTGCATCAGCCTTAATGGCAATTAATATGTCATATATATCTTCTTCACTAACTGCTACAGTGCCATCTGGCCATAGTGCTTGAAAGAAGTAGATTTGATTATTCTCAAGTACAACTACATGTGTTGAATCTGGATTTACAGCCACTGTATCTTTATCATTCAATTCAGGTACTCGACAGGCACCGAACAGAGCCTATAGATGTGGATGCATTAGACATATGATAGGAGGAGAACATACATGATATGTACACACAGCAACAACACATACCCTAAACTGATCCATACATAGTGGTTTTCCTCGGAATGAATCTGGCACAATCGTTTCATTCTTAAGTGACGAAGCAAACTTAATTGCAGAGAAACATATACTAGCAGCTCTCCTACTTTGACAGTTTGAAGTCTTCGTATCAGGTCCATCCTGTGTATCAAAATGATGATAAATATGAGCATAAGATATGCACAATATCAAACAAAAGTATGAAAATATTGTAACACATCACATATACATACCTCTAGAACGAAGAAGGGGTTGAGGTTCATCACCACACTACTATCGGGTGCCAAATATGCATCAGTCCAAAACTCTTCAATAAAACTACCAACATTCCCCTCTTCTTTACCTTTCTCATCATATTCAATTAATAACTTTTGTAGCTTTGGTCCATCAGTTGTTAGAAATTTATGTACCTCTTCTAAACATTCTTTCATTTCTTTATTATCGTCATTATCATTTGAGGAAGAACTTGATGATAGGAGAGCAGATACAGTTGATGGGAAACGTTCTAAAGTTTCTTCTAATGTTGGTATTGGTAATCGGGGTAGACTTTGTTGTCCAGCATACGTACTTCCTTGTGATGATGACATGGTTATATATAATATTAGTTTTACCTTGTATCTTATTCCGAGATGATATTATTATTGATACAGTACGTTTGAGTCGAACTGGTAACTACTAATTTAGCGGCCTTATTTCTCGGCCGTTATTTGAGATACGAATACGAAACTTGCTAGGTAACACATTTCAGGATCTCTAGAATGTTACCTATATTTGAAATATGACGATTGGTATACTAGAAGCCGAGATATAAGGCCGCTAAATTAGTGTCTTGAATTTTCGGCGACCTCAAAAATTCATTTTTACGTACAAACACTAAGGTAAGCAGCGATCTTGCAATGTCCATAACTTCACCAATATCCAATATTTTCTAATGATTCAACTTACACAATGCATCTATACATCACATACAACAATGTTTGGGCGCTATTTTTGTCGAAATTAGTATTTTTCTAGATTAGGTTACCAGTTCAAGTCAAACGTACTGTAGTTTGCAAACAGTCTGCAATACTTTTGAGGTGGTATATTATGATAGTTTGGGAAAATAGACATACAGCCATCAAGAAAACACACGATAGTAAGCATCATTACTTAACTGATCCATCTACAATTTTATAGTAAGTTCAAAATCAACATTAGTTATCGATTACTACTGCCAGTAAACATCAAGGTATATATCTAAACATCTCACACATAGATATCAAAAAGATACGATGCGGTATCCTAATTATACATTGTGAAATAATATGAGTATAGAGCAATATGGATAGTTCAATGAATGGAGGACGGCTCTTCACATATACAGAGTGGTATTGTAATTGTAGCCAGTTTGAATAGGTATTCAATCTTCAATTGGTGGTGGTCTTGTGATATGGTATCCTCATTTTCTTGCGAAATACACTCAATTTTCTGGCATCAAGTTTTCACTACAAGACTAATCAATGCAATCGAACTACCTATGTCAAAGATTAGCTGAGCGCCGCCTATCAATATCGAAGTCAACAAGCGGTGGATAGGATTGCAGTGCCCCGCGAGGGCTTTTATACATATCAAAGTGGGTCAGTGAAAGATAGAAGTAAATACAAAACACAAATCAAGTGAGCACATAAGCCGACATCCATTGCAACAAAGCATTGCAAACAATGGACTTATTGTCACCTCGACAAAAGTTCATAGCAAACGTTGCTAATGCAAGGTCATCAGAAGTAGATAGCGGTAGTAGTAGCGGAGCTAGTACCAACGACGATATATCACATGCATTAAACATTACTCCCCCAAGAAATTATGATAGCAATAGTGTAGACAGCAAAGTAGAGGTATCACCAAAGGGAAGTGAGGCAAGTAATGAATCATTAGAGGCACAGTTGGTTGTTACACCACCTCGACGAAGAACATCTGCTACTAGTAGAGAGGAGGGTGGAATGTCAATTGGTAAACGTCGGTCGACATTACGGCGTGGCTCTGCTCATCAAAAGACCTCATCAAGATCAAACTATAGCAGTAGCAGCAGGATGAGATCGCAAAGTCCAGCAGCAGTAGGACGCACCTCCTTGATCAAGGCTAACGATACATCTTACAACAATACCAGCCAATCTCCCCTCCGTACTAGTATAAGCAGTCAAATTGACGAGGATAAATTCCTAGCAGATATGATGGCAAAGTATATGCCGAGTGATAATCTCAAACCAACATCAACAACAGCGGAGAGTAGTAGTATTGAATGTGATCCATCATTGGAGATATACACATCAACCTCCTCCGATGGTAAATGTAGTAGTAGTAGCAATATCAATACAAACCAAGAAGTTACCATTGAACAATATACATCACCAAAGATATCAAAACCATCACGTTCTAGAACATCAACAATTGATACAGCACCCCTAGGATCAAGTGTATATGGTAGTTCAATCTCAAGTAGTTTATCAATATCACAATCGAAAAGTTGTGAGTCAAAGAAAAGTGACACAACTGCTGAATTAATTGAGGTAGTTGATCGTGTTTGTAGTGAGAGTAGAGGTAGTAGTAGACGTCAGAGATGTGATACAGATGACACTACTGGAAGTGAACTGAGTGTGAATACATCTGAAGGGATTGAGGTACAATTCAGTAGTAGTAGTACATCTACTACTACAGAGAATAAAGAGGAGGAGACAGTAGTATCACCTACATCTAGTAGACGTAAGGAACTTGAACGATTGAAGAAACTACGTATTAGTCCAAGGAAGACATCTGATTCGAAACGATTAGTAGCTCGAACTAAAGAAGTAGATACTACTACGTCAGAGAAGGAAAGTACAATTAGTTCAAGAGGAAGGTCACGCAGTTCAAGTGTAGGCATGGATCCAATTGAATTAGTACGGAGTGATAGTGAAGAATCGAGGTTATCACAATATGGATCAAGTCTAAGTAGAGAGAAAAAGAAGAAGCAACAAGTTCAACAGCCACAGGGTACACATTCAAGTAATGTTAGTACTACACGTCAACAACGTGTTAATGCCCATCGTCGTCGAAGTTTATCAAGATCACGATCTGTAGTTTCAAGTGTTGATAGTGATGAGAGTGATGGGAGGTCTACTAAGTCATCTCCATTGTTGAGAAGCGGTGGAAGGAGTGGTAGTGGGAGGAGATCAGTATCGTCAAGTCGAGCACGGAGTAGGGAACCACCGGCCTTGCCTCGACAGCCTGTGTCGGTGACCAAGAAGAAGGCATTACCACGAGGAGCTGCTCTTCCACCAACAAGTAGTGTTGAAGGTCATCGTAGTCGTCGTAGTCGATCCTTAACACGTCGTGAGTTGGAGGTAACAACAACTTCTTCTTCTGATGATCAATCAAGTAGGAAGAAGATGACTCAACCGCCACAACGAAGTTTATCACGTGATCCACCTGGTACACCCTCATCTTCATCCTTGTCGTCTTCTTCTTCCTCACAATTGATGAGTAGCAGTTATAAGTATCATCGTCGTAGTAATTCAAGTGGGTCACAAGTTGGTAACAAGAAGAAGGGACGACAACACCGTCGGTCTAACAGTATGTCATCCCAAACATCACTTGATTCAAATCAATCCATTGAAGAATTAGGATTTTCAGTATTAGGACAATCAGTTATACCATTCCAATCAGTAGCACGGATGTATCTAGCACAACGTACATCCGAGAAACGTATGGTAAATATAATTCGAATACAGAGTGTTGCTAGACGATGGTTATGCAGTCGTAATTATATCCGTGATGTTGAATTTCGTTCGTATTGCAGTGTAAGGATACAAAGTGCGTATCGTGGATATAGCGCTTTTATGAAGTATATTAATATGATGAGTAAGATTATATTAGTACAGAGTGTATGGCGTATGAGTAATGCAAGGAAGAAGTATCAAGAGATCATTGAGGATCGAAAGCAAAATAGTGCTACCAAAATTCAAGCCGTTTGGAGACGTCATATTGCATCGGAGAATTACATCTTTGCAATGTCAGATGTAATCATCTGTCAATCAATCGTTCGTCGTAAACTTGCCATAAAACGATGTAATGATATGCAAATTGCCAAACGTGATGAAGCAGCAATCTGTATCCAAAAATCATTCAGAGGATTCAATACAATGTTACAATACTATACCATGATTGCAGCCGCTACTGTTATTCAATCAAGTGTACGTCGAATGAATTCCATGCGTCAACTCGAGATACTTAAATATGAGCAATGGGTCAAGGAGAATGAAGCAGCAACGACGATCCAAGCAACGTTCGTTGGTTATATTACTCGAATTGATTATTGTATTACTGTTAGTGATATTATTACTGTCCAGTCTGCTGTTAGGAGACGGTTGGCAAGGAAGAAGCTTGGTAGATTACAACAAGATAAGTATATCAAGGAGAATGAAGCCGCGATAAAGATCCAAACGGCTTATCGAGTGTATACCGCAAGGATGGATTATCTACTTACAATTAGTGATATTATCACTGTGCAGGCTTCTATCAGGAGAAGGTTGGCAAGGAAAGAGTTGGGTAGACTTAGACAGGCTAGGCATATCAAACGAGATAGAGCAGCCACTAGTATCCAGAAGATATTCAGGGGTTTCAATGCAATGTTGAACTACCATATCATATTGGATAGTACAATCACTTGTCAGTCTGCTATTAGGAGACGGTTGGCAAGGAAGGAGTTAAGTAGCCTACAGCAAGTCAAGTATGCCAAGGAATGTGAAGCTGCAACGAAGATCCAAGCAGCGTTCGTTGGTTATATTGCTCGGATTGATTATTGTATTACTGTTAGTGATATAACTACTGTCCAGTCTGCGGCGAGGTCGTTACTTGCTAGGAGACAACTGGAAGAGCTGAAGTGTCAGAGATCAGCCGCAATCAAGATCCAAGCCGCCTTTAGGGGATATGATTGCCGTTTTGATTATATGATCGCTCTTGACAGCATCATTATTTGCCAAAGTTTGGCTAGGAAGCTGTTTGCAAAGAACAAGGTGGAGGCTATTCGACAGTACAATGCCGCAACAAAGATCCGAGCAACATATCTTGCATACACGGTTCGAATGGATTATCTCTTTACGGTTGCTGATATTATCACTATTCAAAAGTCTGTCAGAGGATTCAACGCTCGTACAATGGTGGCAAAGTTGAATTCGACTGCAAGTAAGATTCAAGCCGTCGTACGTGGTATCCAAGCTCGAGAAGATATTGATCAAAGACACCAGGCTGCTACCACAATCCAAAAGCACTTCAGAGGATTCATTGGTTATGAGAATTATGTTTTGGATCTAGCTTGTGCCATTCAATGTCAAGCCGCCGTCAGACAATTCCTTGCCAAGGTCGAGCTTACGAAAAGGAAGCACACCCGAGATGCTGTTACCAAAATTCAAAGTTGCTGGCGTCGATATACTGCTCAGATGGATTATACATACACTATTTGTTCAGTATTAGATATCCAAGCTGTTGTTAGAAAGCACCTGGCAACTATTAGAGTGAACAGAATCCGTGTCTCTCGTGCAATGTATGAAGCAGAGAATACCAGGAGAGTAGAATACTCTGCTTCCGTTAGTATCCAAAAGTGGTGGAGAGATATCTTGATTCAAAAGAGAATCGCCGAGGACAATGCAGCGGTTATTATTGTAAGTTGTATTCTCTACTTTTTCTTGTCCCATTGTATTGTTTATGTACATATCTAATCATATTTCTTCCTATCTTGTCCATCTACCCAGCAATCTACTTTCCGTGGATACCAGGGCTTCATTCAATATGTAATTGCAGTCGTTTCTGTCATCCGTATACAGAATGCTGCAAGAGGCTACCTTGCTCGAAGAAAGTTACGACTATTACAAGACGAGAAGATTGCTGAAATGGAAGCTGAAGCCATGGTTGTGAAGAATGCCTCGGCACTTGCCATTCAGACATGCTTCCGTGGTTACAAGTGCTTTATGAGATATGTAATCATGCAATATTTCATTATCAAGATTCAATCTCGTTTCAGGGCATACCAAGCACAATGTCTTCTTCGGAAGGTAAGAGTTGAGGATAGGAAGAAGAAGATCAAGAAGAATGGCCGTCTTTCTGATACCATGTCTCGAGTCTCAATGATATCATCAACTCAAAAGAAGAAGAGCATGGCGCGTACTCCGCCATCACCCTTGCCTTTCTCGTCAAGAAAATCTTTTAATAAGAAGCCCATGACATATGGTATTCGAGAGATAGAGGCAGCCTTGACAATCGAGCGTTTCTTCATCAAAATCAAAGCTGACATCGATCGAGAAATCTCTCGTATGGAGAACAAGCCCCCAAGGAAAGATCACCATCGCAAGTCTCGTCTGGATAAGAAGTTACGGAAAGATGCAGAGAAGGGAGGTAGAAGGTCTCGTGGTGAGACTGCTTCTTTGCCTGCTCAAAGAATGTCGCCCTCACGGGGAAGAATGTCATCTGTTCAGTCTGTACAAGGTGGACGAATGTCATCGTCTGGTCAGTCAGTGCAAGGTGGATGGATGTCATCGTCTGGTCAGTCAGTACAACAAGGGAATGGAAACGAAAGGTTCCATGGTGGGGTCTTGACAGTGTCTGAACCGCCTCAGCCCATGAAACGAGTCTCTTCGGTTTCATCACTCCATTCAGTTGACACTGCTTGTCAAAGTGGTGGACATCAATCAGCTCCTCCTCAACAGCATGATATGATCAGCACACCTCCTAGAAAATCAAGAGTGCCAACGTTCGATTCAGTAGGGCCACAACATGGTGTGTACACTGCTCCTGTCCCTCGAAACACTCAACCATTCAATAACAACACAAGTCCTTACCGACAAGGCCCACATGCAAGTCCTCAACGACCAGTACTACCTCATCAGGGCTCGTTTGGTCTACCACAGTCCAATTCGTTTCCCCATCAAGGTCCAAACAATGTCCAGCCGTATCCATACCTATACGCTCCTCGAATGCCCAGTCCGCAACAACAAAGACCAACTCAACAGTATCATACCGGTTCGAATCAATCGGCTACGACTCCTCCACGAGGACAATACCAGCAACAGCAACAAAGACCACAATCTCAACAGAATATTATGAGACAAAAGAGTTACAACAGGTACTAAATTGTATAGATAGAGATTGGGAGATGTAGTACCCTCCCACAATGTGAAGTGTATTATATGTAAATATGTGTGTCAGTATGAAGTATAAACTGTAAAGAGTGCTAGCTTAAAAGCACATATAGAATAGAGGAGAGTTAAAAGTAAGAAGAGAGTATCAAATAGAATTATCTTGTGCCTCCTCAAGTAGATTGTAGATGTTGTTGGAGTACCTACCTTATTGTGTTTAGTATCGAATTCTAGCCGGTCATAATTATGTGCATATGAAGTACTCTTTAACATACTAAGAGAACTTGTTGAGTTCTTGACAAAAAATTTCTCGTTACATTTATATAATAAAGAAAGGCCCAGTCTTTCTATTTCACCTTACCCCCCCGCCCGTCAATCCATGTTTAACCTCTTTGCCTACTTAGTTCCCAATTCCTGCTGCATTGAGCTTCTGCATAATGCCATTATCTTCGTATTCGTATACATACTCAGTTACATTGTACTCATAGTCAGTTGCCTTGTACTCATACTCTGTTGCATTGTACTCATACTCTGTTGCATTGTACTCATACTCTGTTGCATTGTACTCATACTCTGTTGCATTGTACTCATACTCTGTTGCATTGTACTCATACTCTGTTGCATTGTAGCCGTATTCTCCCCAATCAACATCATCAGTTGAACTAACGAGTGCAGGGTTAGGTGGGAAAGTAACTCCGTTAATTGAGATTGGTGCACCTGATGAGCCAATTGTCAAACCACCAACTAGATTGGCTGTTGCTTGTTCATTGATATTCGCTGTCAAACGTCCATTGATATTCGCTGTCAAGGGTCCATTGACAGTCGCTGTCAAAGAACCCGGATTCAGGGACAAACTCTGACCACCCGCAGTTAGGGCTAGGGAATTGCCGCCATTAATGGATGCAGATCCAAACGAGGTTGCCAAAGAAGTGCCACTCAAGCTAAAAGCCCGACCTCTGAGGTTTATTGACCCACCAGAATTGACTGTCAAACCACCATTGCTATTCAAGGTTGTTGGTCCATTGATATTCGCTGTCAAGGGTCCATTGACAGTCGCTGTCAAAGAAGCCGTATTCAGGGACAAACTCTGACCACCCGCAGTTAGGGCTAGGGAACTGCCGCCATCAATGGATGCAGATCCAAACGAGGTTGTCAGAGAACTACCCACTAAGTTTGTAGTACCAAAAGAGGTTGCCAAAGAACCGCCTCTCAAGCTAAAAGCCGGACCACTGAGGTTTATTGAACCACCAGTACCGATGCTTAAACCACCACCGGTGGTGAGGCCTATACCCGCAGCAGAACTAATGCTTACACCACCACCAGTACCAATGCTTACACCACCACCAGAACTAAGGCTTATTGAACCGACACCACCATTGACGCCTAAACCTGAAACAGCATTAATGCCTACACCACCACCAGAACTAATGACTACACCAGTAGCAGAACTAATGCCTACACCATTACCATTAAAGGACGCCTGGAAGATGCGCGTTATCACAGTTTATGATGATGAAAGAGAGGAGATTATAACATATGTTAGTACATATGATATGCAAAGGCTATCAAATAAAGGCAAAATAAAATCAAACAAAGCAGTCAAATTATACTGAACACACGAATTCATATCATAAAAACAATACAAACTCGGACTTTCCTGACTATTGGGGGCACCAATGTCTACATTTCCAGCGGTAGAAGCGATAGTTACATCTCCAGTAGAACCGAGAGTAATGGTTTCATTTGACTGGATAACGACGTTATCAATACTTGGTCCACCAAAGGTACACACGATGGCCCGCTAGTAAGGTAATTAGGTTCATACCCAACGCATGTTGCAATTGCCTCAATCGCTTCTAGCTTTTCTAGGAGTGTATTGTAGAGATAGCCTTGACTCTCGATACCTTCAGGATCGTCATCTTCTCGGAGCTTGTGGCGGAGGTTCTTTCCTTGGGGGACACCTTGTACCTGAGCTTTGAGCTTGACAATCTCGGCATCTTGTGCATTAAGCTTTGCATCTTGAGCTTTGAGCTTGGCATCTTGTGCATCAAGCCTTGCAATGAGGTTGCGGACGATGTCTTCATCTCCTGTCTTCTTGGCCGATGCAGAAGAAGTGAAGAGAGTGATGACGGCGGCGATGGTAGTAATTGAGTATTTCATGATGATGCTGATTAGTAGGAGATTGATAATAGTTTGTATGATTGCGGAGAATTATGTGCCTCTTGTAGTGATTAGTGATAGAGAGGACAATCAAATCATATCGTCTACTTACATTCATGGCGGTTTCGGTTGAGTAATATTTAACGTATGCTGCTTTAAATATAGCTCACAATGTGGCGGCAAGCGATAGATTTCGTACGATGTCCTGGCCAAAATTATAAAATGGCATGTGTATCTATCCGTGATGTGTATGTGTCACATCATTTTCATTTTGATCAGCCCCATGACGGATAAGCTAAGAACCCCCCCCCCATTGTATCACTAGCACTGCATAGAGCTCAATTACGGAAAGAAGGAGTATATAAACATAACTATAGTGTTGTTTTGTAGTATACACACACTAACAATCATCACATTCATATACATATTATTTACACAACACATAGATACACACAAAGCATGATGTTTAACAAGCATCGTCGTGTTAAAGCTAGTACAGATGCTACAAATAACTCTTCTTCTTCATCA
>Ga0214481_100839_pt1 | contig 14304 bp, 9 predicted proteins | sample M1_20Mar14CPVII9_4_FD_165057 | JGI IMG/M metagenome (GOLD analysis project Ga0214481, IMG submission 165057) | Marine eukaryotic communities from Monterey Bay, California, United States - M1_20Mar14CPVII9sort6BwellG10 | ecosystem: Environmental > Aquatic > Marine > Unclassified | place: USA...
TCTAACCACCGTTTACCAGCTAAACATAATAACTTAGTTGCAATACCAAGGTTAAGATCTGGTTTATCATGCTTGGCAAGTGTGGTGAGTGTATCCTTCAACTGCTGCGGGTGCTTTGTGATGGGGATGAGAATTGATAGATGTTTTAATGCATTACTAACTTCTTTCTGTCCAAAACAATTCCCCAATGCCTCGATGTATTCTGCGTTATCACTGAGTGCTGTAGATGTGCTACCACTTGATGATAGTGCCGCATTCATCTCATCGGGAGAGGCCATGAATGAATCACTACCGAATGATGTTGTACTGGAATTTGGTGTATCCGATGTGGTACGAGATGAGGTACTGTTGTTGTTTTGTATTAAAGTAGTACCTTCTTCACTACTATTAGATGCACGTTGGAGTAAAGGAGGGGATGTAGGCATAGGGGGTGATACCATGGTTGATATTGGCAGTACAAACTTTCCCTCGGCTATTAATTTCAATATTGCTTGTGGTATTCTAAACCCGTACTCATTCTGTAATATAATATCACTATGTTTAAAGTGTATTATCAAACATTTATTCTTCTTTGATTTGATATGCTGTTTGACTCTAGCGCTAGAGATATCATTGTACCCGCACCTATCACAACATGCACTTGTCTTTCTGCTACTATTATTTGGAAAGCAAAGAGCCACCATTTCCTCTCCCTTCGTTGGGTTACTTTTAATTCTGTTGTGCATATTAATAATTTGTATATTGAGATCCCATTCCAATTTAGATGCATTAACCTTGCCATTGATACATTTATTGGCTTTAAAATGTTCCCGTAGTGTATCATCACTTATTGTGAAGTTTTTTGTTTTATTAACTTTTGTATTGCATTTCGGATAGGTGCAGATCGGTCCAACTAAAATTTGTTTAATGTAATGTGGGGGTGGAGATGGATTAGCAGTAGTACTTATGTTGTTTGCAGATAAATCATCACCATCCGTACTATCTACAGCAGTGGATATAGCATCTGCACTACATTTACTCATATTGTATTAAAAAAATGCTAAATACCGGGTGGTGTATATTGGGTGTTTGAATTGTTTGTTGATTGTGTACAGTGCTATCGGACCTTAAATATATTGTAGATGATATTAAACTATATTGCAATAAGGTTAGATATGTTATTGGAGGTGTTATTGCAAGCAGAACATTTATTATTCAACACGGCAGCATTGCAAAATAATAATTAGTGATGAGTGGTGAGGGGAAAATGGCGCTGAGAGACTTTAGTACCACAACCTAAAGTGATAGAAAAGTGTGGAGACCTGGGTACCAGTTTTCATACAGAGTCTGTTTAATAGCCAAAGTTGTAAATAATCTTTGTTGTACTTCATACTTGGTACTTTTGTACACTTGCCCACCAGTACAGGCCGCCATGGTATCCTTTTGGTATCTTATTTTGAAGGAGGACACTGAGTACCGGTTAGTGTGACCAGTGTTGTTCAGAAATGAAAATTGAACACCACTTACCCTAGTTGTTTTTTATATATAACCCCATGGGGTAGGGGGTGTCTTGACCCCTGTATATATTCAAAATTGTATTCCTTAAACTGTACCCCCATACACTATCAGGATCCTGAAACTGCTTTTTCCCTTAGCATTCTCAGGAAAAAAAGTCACATACTATAGGGTATCTCACAAGACTCGACTGTTTCCAAGTCAGCCAACCATTGGTGGCCGCCGGCGCTCAGCCTCCGCTAATGCAAGTCATCGCGAGTCACCCAACCCCACTCTACAGGCAGAACAACTACGACGCAAGCGACGCCTATATTCTGCCTTTACCCGTGGAATAAAGTTGGGTGTTGGGGAAACACCTTGCTACCTACCTCCTTCGAAGCTCATTCAGTAGGTTTGGAATAGTAGTGACAAGATTACATGGTAACAATGGACCGTAGTTAGACAGAGGTGGCCTTTAACTGTTTTTACACAATTAATGCACCTGATCCAATGAAGGGATATATATGATATATATATCGATGGATGGATAGACTTCGGCAGATTCATCTGTCCCAAATCCATCATCACCTCGAACGATACATCACAAATTCCGGCCTATTTGATGATTCTATTTGGTATGGCGGTGTCATTACCAGTGTACTCAAGGGAGGAAAACGAATCAAAATCAAGTATGATGATGGGGATGTTGAAGAGTCGGACTATCCCGATAAAGATATTGTTACTGATTATGGCAACACTGAAGAATCAACTCTCAGTTCTGGAGAAGATAGTGATGAGCTGTATTCTGCTGAGGACATGGATATTGATGATGAATCAACAACTATGGACTTTCAAGATGATGCTGGCACTACTGATTGGAATGTAGAAGAGGATGAGGCGGACGAAGAAGAAGCTGCCACTTCTGAAGAGACACAAGTAGAGTCAGTATCATCTCCGCAACGATTAGTGCCACTTGACTCATTGGTATCACCAACGACAAACGGAAGAGATTGGGTTGACGGTGAAACAAGCCAAGAGATATTTGCACAAGATGATGGTGCAATTAATTGGTCATTAGATGATACGTCCGCCCATTCAAGTATCAATAGTGGAGATAAAAAACAGAAACGCCATGAGAAGAATCAATGTTCGGATGATGATCTCTCTGCCAACTCAAGTATTGTTAGTGGAGAAAAGCAGACGTCAATTGACGAGGCGATACAGATTGTCAATGGAAAGGCGCATATTAATGACCCCAAGCATAAGGATACATCTGATGATGATGGACACACCTCTTTTGAGGTAGATGATAACTCTTTTGGACTGATTGATCCCAACCTGGATTCATCTGATGATTTGGGAGCAGGAGACTCTGACTATTCACCAATCGAAGAGGATAATAACACAGACAAGTCAGTCTTAGACAATAGAAACCAAGCGGCACTTCTTCTACAATCCCGTACCGTTCAAGAGGTTTCAACACCACAACAAGCGATACCAGAATACCTAAGAGTCTTTCCTCAAAAAGATAGCAATTTGCCAGCCCATGAGAGAGTATACAATCAGCAGAAGGATACGGGAGATGAAAGTAGTGCTATCAATATACTTGCATCTCAAAGTCAGCAGTCCTCCTCTCAAAATGATCACCAAGGTATAGAGTCGGCTTTGATGCTACTAGCCTCATCCCATTTGAGTAAAGATGATATAAGTAGCAAGGATATACAGACGGCTGGCAAGATACTTACATCTATTCACAAGAGACCCTCCAGTTCTGAGCAACTTCCATCTCCAAAGCGGCCAAGGCTTGCTTCTGATGCAGCCACTACTCTTTTGGCATTTGCAAAACAACCTATTCGATTCGTAGTAAGTACAGAGGTTTAATGTTGTATTCCTTACATTGTTTGTACGTTAACTAACACTCATTATCACACAACAAAAGGACCAAGCAAATTCGGTAGATGAGAGTGACAGAATCATTAACCAGTCGAGTATTGACTTTAAAAGCCTGGCCGGTGTGCCCTTGATCACAGTGTCCGAATACTTGCAGGTAGATGAAATCAAAGCACTTCGATTAGCATTTCCCCAGCTAAGTGATGCCATGATGATGAGACGAGCTAAGGTTACATTCCCTCCAATGTCATATCGAAAGTGCAGCAGATTCTTGAACTTGAAGAGGTATACTGCAACTCAATTACAAGCTTGGTTCCGTCGACCAATCCTAAACTTTAATTCAAGCAGCTTCATTCAGGCCATCAATGGTATCAAAAACAAGCTCTTTCAATCTTCAAATTCCACAAGTCATGCACATACACTGAGTATATCTAACCCATTGAATTATAGTTTCTTGTATACACTTGGCTCAATGGAGTCACTTGAAACATTGAAAATCTACAAAGGGCCTTCTACTTTCAGTCGAAATGGAAGATATCCCAACTTTATTAAGAACATTAAGACCATGGAGCTGACAAAATGTGCAATACTTCGTCCACAAACTCGGCTTCTTGGTAGAATGGAAAGTCTACAAGCATTGAAGTTGAGAAGATGCAACGACCCCGACGTCAACCACTTCTTTGTCATGCTTTCTAATTTGCCAGAATTAGAAAGGTTCAAGTTTGTTCCGCGGCTGCCAATATCGCCCATTGATATTTTGGAAGAAGAAGAAGAAGAAGTTGTGGAGGATGAAGCTGTAGAACAAGCAGTAGCAAATGAAGGAGTTGATATTGTACATCGTAATGGTCAATTTGATGAACACACCCTCTTAAGCAATCGTATATTAAAAGCTGTTTGTTCAAACAGAGGATTGACTTCTTTATCCATGAGGAACGTCGAGCTTAACGAGGGCATTGGAATGGAGCCACTACGGAGACTATCCAATCTCGAAGAGCTGTGTCTATCTGCTCTCTCTTCATTCGAAGGGCACCACTTATCTCTTCTTCTTGATGTTGGGAGGGAGTCATTAAAGAAGATGTGTCTACTTCATTGTCGTCTACTAGAAGGAGAATTACATCAACTTATCAACATGCAAAGAATGCAAGAGCTATCATTGATAATGGCTTCTTTATGCCAAAATGATTTTGATGCTTTGGCATCCATGACTGGTCTGAGAACACTCAACATCTTCGGAAAAGTTAGAGATGATATTGATTTGTCAAGGCTACATCATCTTAGGCATCTATCACTTCAATTGTATAACAATGTTCATGATATAGCCAATCTTATCAATCTTCAATCACTCGAATCTCTTGTCTTAAGACTACGATTTGGTATAGAAGGTGAACATACTACAAACAATAGATTTAGAATAATTACTGTCCATGCAGATGAGGAAAGTACATTTGCTGCTAGTGGTAGTGGAAATAGATCGGTTAGTCCATCAAGTCTTAGCGAAGGTTCAGACATTGATTTACCGGATGTTAATATGATTATGACTCATCCACTTGATAGTATCGGAAGTTTGAATAACCTACGCTCGTTGATGATATACGATACGCTGCTCACTGATGGTCTAATTGAAACGATTAGCAGTCTTCCTAGTCTAGTCGAGCTCTCACTTTGGGATTGTAATACTCTATCGGAGACAAGCATCATCCATCTAACAAGTATACAAGCATTAGAAAAGTTGACCTTACACAGGTTTGATGCACTTACCGAGTCTCATTTCGAACGGTTTCTACAATTGAAGTCTCTCAATACTCTTGAGTTGTACCTTTGTAGAAATCTAGTTAATGCAAATCTTGAGCAACTTGGCTCTATGCGGCGGCTGACTCACTTGACGGTATGTCCACATTCAGTAAAAGGGCAGTATCAACTACCAACCAATATCAAACTCGTAACAGATAAAACATCAAGGAAGGCAGAATCACGGGTGAAACATCTTCTACGAAAGATTAAAAGCAAAGGCTTGTTCTAATACCTAGACGTTCGGGAGTAGACAGTGGGGGAATAGGATAATGAAATGTGAAGTGTACATTAGTAGGAAATAGTCGATCACTGGTTGAGCTTAATGATCAGTATTAACTATTTTAATTGTTTTGAAGTATACCTATTCTGATATATTTACGTCCATTGCTTAAGATCTAACTACCTCTCTATGACAGGGGACATATGATGTGCACAAATCAAATATCGGAGAGTTCGGAGTGACCTATCGTGCACATGACCTCAACAATGCCCAATACTAATCCCTATCAACTACCTTCCATATTGGAGCATTACACTCGTATCCTTGTCCTCTTACTTTGACTACTGTATCATCTCAGTTTGAGACTGTTGTTCATTAAAGTTATGCCGTAGTAGTATCTTCCTCCTCGTCAGTAGTATGTAGAATAAACGATACATCATCATACTTGGCATGTTCTCTAATACGCTTCCTTATACATCCTTCCTCTTTGTTACATCTCCTATTATTATCTCGTTTGGCTGCCTTGGCTGATTTGCTGCTACTACTATTATCGTTTTCATTATCTCCTTCTTCTCCGTCATCTTCTACAACCTTGGGGCTTTTATTAGACTTTCCCGAGACTGTCGTTGTTGTTTTGTTGTGGAGGAAGTAGATAATGTACTATCCGTAGTAGTAGATGTGCCGCCGCCCGAGGCTTTAGTTGTTATTACTGTTGTGCCCGACGAGGATGGAGGAGATTCCGTACTACTGGACGTTTTTGTTCCTGATGATACAGTACTCGAAGTCGTAGTTGTTGCAGGGCTTATATCCTCTCCAATTCGTTCTAATATGGTACTTACAATCCAACTTAAACCATCGTCTAATTCCTCTGTATTTCTTCTTCTAATCGTTTGTTGTGACGAAGATTGAATAGGTTGAATTCGAGAGTAAACTCCTGTATAGGGAAACCTAGCACATCCCAATCCCCAACTTACAATTCCAACTTGTACTGGCTCTTCTTCTTCATCGATTGGAATAGTCATTAATGGACCTCCAGAATCACCCTGGCAGCTATCCTCTTCATTATCATCCCCATCTATATCCGCTGCACATAACATACGAGGTGTAATTATACCCTCTTCATATTGGAACGGATCTGACGTACATTGTTCATTTGATATATAACTTTTAGTAACTTGATGTGGCTTATCTGGACCAAAACCATTCTCTTCTAGTGCACCCCATCCAACTACTTGAAGGTCTTGTTCTTTAAATGGAATATCTATATTGAAATTCAATGACAAGTTTGGTAAAGTATCAATTGCCTCACTTTCATTTAAAACAAGTATTGCATCATAATCGTTTGTCGTGTCATTATACATTGGATGGCGTATGATATAATTGTATATCATTTCATCATTTCTAATACCTGGTTCACCTTCTATTGGGCTGATGTATCGTCGTATATAATCTTCAGAGTCATCATAAATGTTGTATCTATTGAAATCAACATAATCTAGTTGGCCATCGAATTGATCTCCGCTTGTGTGAAACAATCTAAATAAAGAATATGATATGAGTAGATTGACAATATATGAGTATACACACATAAAAAGATATACACGTAGACAGTATATACAAACTTACGAGCAGCAGTTAGTACAATTCGATCATGAATCTTAGATCCACCGCACGCTATAGAGAGAGTTATGAGGAGTTATGACAAAACGAGATAATCACATCAGCCAACCATACAACAACACATTAGCTATCGCAATACAACTACGTACCATGACCACCCCTACGTCCTGAATTACCAATTGATACAAGAAATGGAAAATCACCTTTAGTTGTTTCGGTACCGCCGACTATGAATGGAGTTAGATTGTCTCCATCATTGTTATTTAATAGATTTAGATGTCTTCGTTGTCGTCGTTTTGGGTGGACGCCGTCTCTATTGTTGTGCATGTTGTTGCTTATATAGTTTGCAGTTACTACATTGCAACTAACAGTAATGATAGATAATAAAGAAACTGCTACAATGACTAAGATATATAATGTAAATCCCATGCTTTGAGATATAAATATCGATACGTGACAAGTATTCTCTCCTTCTTGTGGATACTTTGGACTTTAGAGACCGATATTAACAGACGACACCACAGCAAACAACAACTATGGAAGGCCGAGTTATTAAAATACATCTCTCTTCATTGATGATAATAAGGTGGCTATTGAGCCACCAGCTAGAACAACGAGACATTGGCAATAGAGGAGGGCCACTGTCATTTTTGCAAAGTAAGAAATAGTTGAAGCGGTATCCTACATACTAGATCTTTTTTTTACTCTTACTTCTCCCACGTCTACTGCCGTACACTACTAGAACCACTCCAATCCTATCTTCGATCCATAGATATTAGAGAATTTGTGTATAATCGTGACAAGATCATCTCTACTTTCAAAGCATTCATTTATATCCCCAAACGGTGACGATCGAAATAACAATTTTGATATTTCATCCGTATAATTCATTGTCATTAGCTGTTGATATTGTAAGTCTTGCTCTATCATACTTGAACAGTTCAAACTTTGTGTAACAGGTTTAACATGTTTTCTCTTATTATCGACGACTATTGTATCTTGTTCCAAACAACCAAGTTTCCGTCGAAGATATTGTGCACCCTCTTCTAATTCTACTCCATTTCGCCACTCTATTTCATAAAATGTAGGTGAATTATAACTACTTCCATTATTATTATCAAACATTTGTTTTAGAGTATACCATCGATGTTCCATTTCATCTGCATACCATAGAAAGCGTTGAAATGGTGTAAATGAATCCCAAATCGAATCGTCCAAGGGCAGGTTCACTGGACCAGCTCGTTCTCCCGATCGAGGACAAACGGCCACACCCGGATGTTTCATACCACCATTGTCAATCATACATGGTGTTTCTTTGAGATGTGTAAAACTAGATGCAATACTGTATCGATTGCGTCGTATATGGATAAATGTAGCTTGATCACTTAAACTTTTTGCCAAACATTCAATTGCCCTCCCTCGATTATGCCAATGGCCGATATCAATATACATTGCCTCTTTTATGTTGTTGCTATTATCACTATCACTACCAACTACTGTTGCCGCTGCTACTTCTTCTTGAATCAAAGAATGAAAGAATGGTATAAGATTGTTATTCGTATGAGTACAATCATTCATCCCTTCATGACTCCATTTCTTTTCACCGGGTGCAATCCGGTCAACTTTTGATAATACTACTGTAGAATTATTATCCCACGGACAACCATTTGTATTGGATAATACTGAGTGAAGTGTTGTTGTTCCACTATGTCCGGTGCTATGACCAAATATATATCTAATGTTTAATGACGAGGAGGACTTCTTTTGAATGTTGTTGATGGGTAGTACTACGTTTTGCTCCGCATCATCATCTTTATGCAACTCTGTGAATTTAATATACCGTAGATCATCATCATCGTCCAAAATAATCTTATACAACTCCCAGTAGTATCTACTAAAATATTCAATCTCAATATACATAAAAAGACTAAGAAAATAAGTGTATAAGTAGCAGTTGTTGTTGATATTATCGACTTCTTTTTTGTCTCTTTCTCAATCCTGCAGTCATGATTGTATGGATTTACTCTGCTACGATATTTATTCTCAGATTGCTGTGGTGCCTAAATCTACATAACCCAAAATAGTGCGACAATCTAGTGGATTTTATTAGCAAAATTGCACGGTATCCTCAAAAAGTAGGACAAATTGTCGCTCAATCACTAGATTACATAATATAGGTATCCTTTTTTCAAGTGCTTTTGTTAGCGCTTTCTGCACTCTCTAAAAATGCACTACATATTATGAAAATCGTGCGACAATTTGTCCTACTTTTATTTGGATACAAAGCAACGTATATGTATCTATTTACCAACGTTTTGTACCCTTCTTCAGACAAAAAAGTTAGACTCATTTTCAATGCACCCTCTCTCTACTCTCTACAATATAGTAGCAAGAGATCTCTATCGTATTTATTACAGCATTGCATATCAATATCAGTTAACGACATGAAACCATACAATACTCGTAAGCCCCGAAGGGCTAAGTTCAATGCATTTCCGCATCAAGTGCCTCGCTGGGGACGCCACAAGAAGTATCGATATCATATTCCCAATTTATTCAATCGTAAGGGCATTGACAACCGTGTTCATTATGAAGACCCTTGGATATCTGCTGCATACAAAAATTCGAATATCGAATGGCCAGTAGGCAAGCGTGATACGGTATTTCATACCATATTGCAGTTCCTTCGTATGTTATTCGTAGTACCATCGAATGTACTAAAGTTATTTGCAATGGGTATCGGTATCAACTGTTTCATCGTTATTATGAGCACCGTCCAATTATTAAGTTTTGTTATGAAACCAGTGATTATGACCATCGTCGTATTATTAAGTTTTGTCAGTTTTCACTATAGTGGAAAACTCCAAGGGGTCTGGGGATTGTAAAATTTTCTGTATTGGATTGGAAGGATACCGGGATACCTCTTTGAAGTACTAGTTCCTACGTAGGCAAGAGCATTTTTCCCAGCATTGATTTTTGAACAGCAGATACCTACATAAGCCGCTAGGTAACAAAATGGATAGGAGTGGCGGCGTGCATTCATTGCAACTACTTCCCATGATAACAGGCACATATCCCTCTTGGCTAAAATCCCATTGGACGGAGTTTATACAATCATAAACCAACCTAAAGTGTCAGGCATTGCAAAGCAACAAAGAGATCAGCTTGAACAAAACAGATAGAACAACCATACAAGCCTTTTGATACATATTTGCAATACCATTCTTCTTCGTCGACATAAAATAAGTTGTATCATAGAATAGTTGTTTTCGACATCGTCACTAATGAAAAATAATGAGATTGTGTTGATCATCAGTTTGGCTGCATTACGATCGACATTGCCACTAATGAACAATAATTAGATTGAATTGGGTCGGGTTGTACTCTATGTAACAAGGGAGTTCAAATTCTTCAGACGATATTGCAACGAGTGGATAATTTTTCAAGTTGTAACTGGTACCGCCTTATAATAGATCAATCTCAACAACTAGTTCAACCGACAATTAATGATGAATATAATTGAATGTATACGGAACTATTATCATTCGTTACAGATGTATCATCAAGGGAGGCAATAGTATTGAGTTATACAGCCTTATTATATATACATTTAGGCAAATATCATTTTAATCCAACGAGATAACATGGCGATGATATGGCTATTGTAAGTGTATTTGTGTGAGATTAGACATCGTACGATCCTATGTTCCGCTGATGGATCGTTCAACAGTTTCTTTATAGTAAAAGTAGACATCATACAAACTGCTAGTGCATTAGTGGTACATTAAGAACATATAAAAACTCTTACAATTACATTACCATCGATACTACTTGCCATTTAACTTGTTACTAGTTGTTGGGTGACAATGAAACTCGCAACCAACAACACACTTCCTCTGAATTATATCCATACTATCCCCATATCTACCGTACTTTACTCTATTATGTAATGGCTTGGGTTTGGATGAGTTTATATAAAACCCATACTTGTCCCATTTCACAACAATAGCAAATGTACATCGTTTGAAAGGCCCGAATTGTTCCTTCCAATTGCTTTTAAGAGCATACTTGCAAATGAATCTCTTACCACCAGATTCTGTACCATGAAATACTAATGGAGAGTCCCCAACCAAAGATGATTGATGCTTGATGTAATCTTTGAGTTGTTGGAATGCTTCACTATCTCCGGCGGTATCCACATCAGTCACTGGGAACTGGTGAGGACTGAAATATAACCTGTCACCCGTCAAACCAATAGTATTACTAATTTGAGTTGATATTGGAGGTGCATATAGTTTCGTTGTAATGTTGGGAGTCCAGTTGCTTCTCATAGTAACAGTTTGTACCGACAGTATTAACGATCCAATTTGAGTGTACTGCTCCTTCGGTTGATTCACCTTGATCAACTCTAACTCCTTCTCTTTTGACCATTGATTCTGCCTGGCAACTATTTCTTTGAGTATATCCACTTTGATAAATTCAAGACATGATCTCTTGTCTTTTGGAAGCGACCTGAGATAAGTCAATGCGTCCGCTGGTGATGTTGTAACTTCTTCTAATCCATCTGCAATTATATTCTTAAATTGTTCCCAATGTTGTTTGGAATAGTGACCTTGATGAGGATATTTTTGTTTTCTAATCTGATTCTGGACTTTCGTCATACAATGATGTTCAATATATCTTGTAGCTTCTGTAATGGAAGCAATCCGCAATGCAATTTTTACTTTGTTCATCTTAATATGTTCCAATTCAGCTTCCTTTTGTAGCTCGTTCTGCTTGGCAACTATCTCTTTGATCATATCCTTCTTTGCAAAACATGGTCTGTAATAATGACCAGCCTTTTTCAGCACATCATCTGTCAATGCCTCAACGTATTGTGTAGCTTCTATGGGTGTGTTTGTAGTTTCTAATCCATGTGCAATAATATTATCATGACACTTTTTCTGTTCGACTGCTCGTTCATAACTTGAATGACCTTTTGGGACATATCCTCTATGAAGATGTCGTTCCCTAATCTTCTTTACCATCTTCATCCTATGATGTTCAACATGTGCCGAAACATCTGTTATAGAGGTAATCCGCTGCTCCTTCTCAAGTTTCAAATCATGATTAATCAGCCGATAATCATTCCTCGTGTTCCACCTATCTTCAACTATAAATTGGTTGTTTTGTTTCATTGTTAGTAGTTTGTCCAATGCTTTTCTACTAGGCACCCTTTTATCATCGACCAATTCTTTAATGATACTAGCTCTTCCATTCGAATGTTTGTTATGTTGTGTAACAATGGCAACGGCATGTGATTTGCTGTAGAAGCTGCCCTGCATGATGATGATATTACTCCGAATCATACTTGTGGTTTTGTTGAGTGACGGGATAGTGGTATTGATGATGTAATTGCAGATATTGTATAATTTACTATTCAGTATTTGAATATTGCCAAACTCAAGCTGGCATAAGTTGTTTATTATACTATCCAATTCATTGCATATATTTAATGTAATGTTTTTGTGATGGTGGTATGGATGGTGTATAAACTCATCATCCGAGTAATAACTAAAGTCATCAGCCAAGTTGCGTATTTGTTGAACTTTCCATGTAATGTTGTTAATTGTTAAATCAATACCTTTTGATACATGACGTTGCTCTACCCCTTTGATGCTATTTGATTGATGTTCTTTGATGTCCTCGTAGTCTTTGGGTAGGATGACATCCTGCAATAATCTTTGAAGTTCTCGGTTACATTCGGAGGGTTTGGTACTTGCAATATCAATTCGAGGATCGTAATGATGTTTACTACTACCATAATCATGAACTTTGATTCTTTGTCCACTGTATCCTTTACGAGATTCATGTTCTATATCTCTAAGTTCTCCTTTTGTTAATTTTCCATTCTTACACCTCTCTTTCAATCTTGTATCGTAATTACCATCTAGGAAAGTTACAATTTCATTATCATCTGGTTGAGGACGACGTTTGCAAATACGATGTGGATGATTACCTCTTTTAATTTCACTAACTTTATGACGTGCAACGCATTGCAAATCAGTATTAGTACTATACCAACATTTTTGATGCTGATCACTACCACATCTACTATATAGGATTGCAATTCTTTGCAAATCACCTACCCAGACATCAACAATCATTGATGATTGTAGCAGTGTTTGCATGAATGTATTGTCAATATCATCGGCCATCTTGGGTCAGTGTAACCTAGCTTTCAATTAAGTACAGCATTTATGGTAGAGGTATATTGTTCAAAAAATGATAGTTTATTCTTATATACGGCGGTTGTGATGGTCATAGCGAGATCGGGACCAGCACAAGAGCAACAAAGTTCAATCTAAGACAGGCACGAGACGAGATCGGGACCAGCACAAGAGCAATAAAGTTCAACCCTTTGTAAGTGCATTCATTTTAAATTTCATAATCATAACTAATAAATCACTCTTCATTGGATTACATCGAATATCACAATATGTCATTACAGAAGGTATTAGTGTTGGAGGTTAAGCACCGTTTGCATGGAAAGTCGAGCCAAGAGATTGGTGATTTGATGCAGTCGATGCCAGATGGTGAGTTGGTTGCTCTGTTGAAAGATTTCAAAGTACCTTATCATCACAAGAGAAAGAGATTGAAAGCATGTGAAATGATTGAAGAGTTTAAAAAGCATAGGGAGGATGGCTATCCTAAATTGAAGCGTAGTTTGATGACTGATGCTCAAAGAATGGCTGCTGCTAGGAAGAAGGAGACTTCCGAACAGAGGAGGGCAAGGTTGGACGCAGATGCAACACGTAATGCTGTCCGTAGATCAAATGAGACTTCCGAACAGAGGCGTAAAAGGCTAGAGAAAGATGCCAGTAGACATGCTGCTGCTAGGAAGAATGAGACTCCGGATCAGAGGCGTAATAGGCAACAGAAGGATGCCCGTGCACATGCTGCTGCTAGGAAGAATAAGACAAAAGGTGCGTGCACAGGTGAAGGAAGGAGCTGTCTTTATATTTAGATGGACTTTACCGCTCTCTCCTATCTAATTTGGTATTGGTAATCAATTATGTCATGTGATATCATATTATTATTTGCATTACTGTCTCACAAATCTTCGCATGTGGTGCTCCTGTTCTGGTCCCTGCCTCGTCTTGCCTCCTCCTCTCGTGATAGAGACAAAACGACAGTAATAATATCTCTAGTAAAAGACCATGTTGTAATTCTAATTCCATCACTACTACATATTGCTTTACACTGCCTCTACATTAGCTTCTTTCTCCTCCAACTTGCTTGCATCGGAAAAGCTGCGCTTGCGATCAGAA
>Ga0214481_100840_pt1 | contig 14298 bp, 13 predicted proteins | sample M1_20Mar14CPVII9_4_FD_165057 | JGI IMG/M metagenome (GOLD analysis project Ga0214481, IMG submission 165057) | Marine eukaryotic communities from Monterey Bay, California, United States - M1_20Mar14CPVII9sort6BwellG10 | ecosystem: Environmental > Aquatic > Marine > Unclassified | place: USA...
AGAGAATACTAAGGAAGAAGGCTCCCAAGAAGAAAGTTAGCAATGTATCATCGGGGGGTGATAACGATGGTGACATTAGTGTACTCTCTGGGTCAGACTTTTCTTATTCTGTCGCTAATGATACAGTGTTCTCTGCCATGTAAATAAATATTGAATGTAAACTAGAAACTTTTTCCTAAACAACATTTATTTGTACAACAGTCATTCCACACTAATTCCTATTCATCGGGAGATATCTCTTTAAGCTTTGAGATGCCTTGGTGATTTCTACCTCTACCTTTTTGGCAAAACACAAATTCATGATATGATCTTCTTCATACTCTTCCTCAGCTTCTTGAAACTCTTCTTCTTCTGATTCTCCAAGTGTCGCACTACTGCTTCACTTGCCTCCAGTTGAGTATGTAAATCAGCAATCTTACGATTCAAAGCATCGACTATACCTTCCTTTGGAGAAATACTATATTCCTCTTCTTCTCGATAATCCTTGATACAGTTGACCAAGATGACGGACTCTTCCTCTTCCTCTTGTGCATCTAGTAGCTGTTGGTTGTGCTTCTTAACGATTTCTAGCTCACTCGTCTTGGATTCGTTTTCTACTTGTAGGTTGATAATCTTAGCGTCATATGCTGTAACCATATCATTGAAATAGGCAAGTTGCTCAGTGCTCAAGCTATCTTTGAAATTGTTGATGTCTGTTATCTTGGGCTGAATTGGTTCTTCTTTAGCTTGTTTTTCCTGTCGAAAGGAATACTCTCCTACCCACTCAGTGGGTGCTTTCTCTTCTACATTGACAATTTTAGTATCAGTATCCGGCAGGTCACCAAATATATTGGAACTGAATGTATTTGATACATGCTCTTGGTCTTCTTCCATGGTGGTAGACGGTTCGAATTCATCATTATCGTCAGATAACTCTTTATCATCAATTCTGTCACTGTCAGCGGTAGGAGTACCCCATTTTGACTCGAACGATGTGAAATGTTTGTCCTCGCTAACTTTATTCTCATCGGCTTGATCAACTACATTTCCAAACGAGTTCAACTCTTTCTCTTCATATTGTTCCTCTTCGTGAACTTCCTTACCAATATAAGCCCTTTTCTCCTTTTCGACACTCAGAAGATGTTTCTGTTGCTGTAACAATCTTTTTCTGGGTGTGGGCGGCTCACTAATGATATCCTTTGTCTTAGAAGTATCCTCATCAGAACAATCTGGTACCGGTGATGTTGACCTTTGTGGTGAGTGTTGATTGACAACTTTATTTTTCTTATCCTCAACCTCCACTTTTTTATCTGCTGTTACGTTACCCTTCTTACTCACAGCAATGGGAGATTGTCGACGCTTCTCCAATAACTGTCGTCGTTTCGAAAGTTTTAACCATGCAGGCTCTTTATCAGTTTCTTTCTTTTCTTCTTCGTCTTCGTTAAGTGTTTGATATGACTTCTTGTTGATAGAAGAAGAAACATATCTCCGACTACTACTAGTACTCGAACTTTTCTTAGCCCATAATTGTCTACGAGTAGTAAAATCTACCTCTTTTGTTGTTGATAAATTGTCTTCTTTCTCCACCTCCTTGACAACACTACCATCCTCCGGAGGATCAATAGAGCGCATTTTCTGCTCCCTAGTAGTGTCATCTTTTAATCTCACTGGAGTTTTGCATACTTCGGTCTTACTCTTAACAGATACTGTCTCCTTTACATCATCTTTTCTATCAGAAACAGCTGCAGCAACATTCTTCATACTCTTCTTGGAGGCATTTCTAGATTTGAAGTCCAAATTAGATGGAGAGTCTTCTGCTACTATTTTGTTTACATCCTCGACTTTAGTATCTTCAACCTTACTCTCCTCTTTATTTACAATATCGACGGGTGACTGATTCTGATTGATTATACTCCTCTTGGACGAAGAGTCATGAGGGGAAGGAGATATAACATCTATCTGTTTCTTTCTACTTCTACTACTACTCTTACCTCCCTTAATAACAAAATCATGAGGAACTTCAATTCGATCATTACTACCCACACGATGACATTCTGTTAATATCATTTCTTTATTACTACTACCACTGCCATTTCTTTGTTTCTCGAGCATTACATTAACCTTTGATGGCTTGGGTGATTTACCCTGCTTGAAGATTGCTGATCGCTGTTGGTATTGTAGACGGCGTTGTCTTACTGATGAAGCAGATGTGTTGATGTTTGACTGCAAATTATTTTCACCAAGTACATTATGTGGACTGTTAAATTGTCGTGATGATTTAGAGATTGTATAGTTAATATTTTCTGTATCCTCCTCATCATCGGCTTTATTTTTATCTACCATCGGAGGATATACTTTTGTTGTTGTATCATCTGCATTGTTTGTAGTAGTAGTATTGTTGTTGTTGGTACTACTCCGACGATTTGCAACACGTGTGTATCTACTACTACTTTTGGGAGGTGGTGGCATACGCATCTTTTATGATATGTGAGTATTATATTGATCGATTCTCTATTGCTATTACTTCATCTCTTGGCCGCCCCGCATCGAGCATAGGGGGGTGGGAAAAAATAATTTCGTAGACTTTTAGATGCTTCGTAAGAAGTAAGAAAGGGGTGGAAAACAAGAATTAGGAGGGCAAGGATAAGCGTTTTGATTGTCTTGGTGTGATGATATAAAAGAAGATATGTTTGAAGGCGGAAGACTATCATAACTATTTCACTATGAGTACATAACTCCGACTCACAAATCTGGTGCCATGTTCAACCTAATCAAAGTTTGAAAACCCCTTATGAAATAATAAATGAACTCTATGATGAGGGTGGTGTCCCCATTTCCATTTGAACCTCTTGCTCTGAACCACAAATCCCCCAAAAGTTAACCATCCAACAGTATGACCCCGTTAACCCCCCCTTGATTATGCTAAAGTTCCCATTTTGTGCCACTGACAGCGTACCATTGTCAGCATCTAGACACAGAGTAAAAGTTGTAGTACTACCATCTGATGATTGGTAACTATTCATCCCTGCCCATCCACCGCCAGCACCAAGGTAGCTTGGTTCAGAAGCTGACCAAGAAGTGGAGTATACTTGTCCACTACGTACCCTAATCCCACAGCAATGTGTACCACTACTTCCCCATGAATCATTCTTTTCTGCTAACAGCTTCTTACGATGCTTGGGTGCAAAAGGCGAGAATTTCTTTAGAGACTTACGGTCCCAGTTTTTGATATTTCTAATTATTCCAACATAGCAATGCTGACACGAAAACAACAATCATATTGAGTAAATGCTGCATATGAGGATAATTAAACCAAACAAGAATAACACAACTCACTTCTCCACCTCTGTGTACTGTAAATTTTGCATAGTGTTTTCCTCCTGACACGGCAGTAGTTACTTTGTTTGATATCATTGTATGCATGGCAGTACCTGTTATGACTGGCAGTAAAACCCTTGCTTTATTTGTACCAACGTATTCCAATCCTTGTCCGATTAACTGCTCAAAAAGTAAATTAGTTCTCAACATGAGCAATTTATCATATAAAAGAATACCATTACTCTCCTCAGGTAGCAGTAACTTCTCTTCATCACTTGCAAAGTCTTCTACCATTTGTTTTCCAATAATTTCCATCAATGAATGCTCATTGTTATATTGCTCTAACTTTTCACCAAAATGTTTACATGTTGAGGAAATACTAGCCAAGTCATTGGACTGTAGATGAATACAGATGCCAATTAGCAAATCATCTCCAAGTGATAGTAACGGTGTCTCGCCCAACACCACATCACTGTTAGAATCATGTGCTGTTTTCAACCGTTTACGTGATTGAGCCATATTATTATATTACTACTTATGCTTATGATAATTGGTACGATATGGTGATTATTCGTACTGGTGATGGTAGATCAATTTTCGGCCTATTAGGAGTATTTGATTTGGGTAATCCCGTTGTATTGAATATTATACAATATACTAACGCGGCTAACAATATAATACTAGCCGCGCAAGCGCGCTAGCCCTCCGGGGGCACCTGCGGTGGGCTTAAGTTAGGGCCCCAAATAGTGTTTTCCCCGGTTAGGGTGTTAGGGAGTAAAATAGTCACAAGTCCCTATGGTCGCCGATAGATAGAAGAAACCCTCGCCAAATAGTTTAATTAGATGAAATTATTCACTAAGTGAAAGTCTATGTGAGTAAAATCTTTACTTTTGGCGAGTCTACCCGGGTGGGACGGATAGATTGGTAGTTGGTATGTAGCTATTGAAGTTCAAACAATAACAGTTGGAGATATTAATTAAATAGTAGTAGCAACGTGCCGTCAACAGTCAATAACAAACGTCAGTAGAGACATATGCTAGTAGAATTGCTGACGACGTATATTCCTACACGTTCTAGGTTAATCATTAACGAATATATATCATACACATATCCATCAACTAATACCCGAGCAGGCGGATGATGTATCTCCTCCTCTTATTGTCCCTTCTACCAATAATTTGTCTTGATGCATTTATTATTGATGGTACTAGCTGTTGCAATCACTTTTCTTCACCAAATCAACTTTCAAAACGATATCGGCTTTCTCAATCACTATGTTATTATTCAGCAGTCAATGTTTATAACAATGTGATAGATGATGATACATGCAAGCATCTTCATAAACTCACACTACAACATACGAAGCGCAGTCATGATGGATCATCTATTTTTCATCGTGGAAGTAGTAAAAGAAAACAAAGACTCACTCCTATTGAAACATGCATAGATCAAATCTTGGTAGAATTAGATGACGCATCTCCCATAGTTGAGTATTGGTCACGATCAAACTATATTAATATGGACGCCCACGCTGATATAGATGAAGATGTATTGAAAGATGAGGGGGTATTGAGATGCCCGTCAAATGGTCATGTATTGTACATGCAAATTGCTAGTGGAAATCTTAGTGACGATGACAATAACATTGATAATAGTAAACAAGTAATGGCATGTCCAACTGTTGTTTTTCCAACAAGGAAAATTGCTTGGGGATCTGTCACTCCTATGCACGATAATACAAGTTTAGAGGAAGAGGCTCAAGAATATATAGTTGATGTAGAGAACTACTGGAGCGAGGAAGAGAAGCAGCAATATGGATATACAAGTGATGTAGAAGACAGTTCATGGGAAGAAATGGTAGTAGTACCAGCGGTAAATGGTCGATTACTTCGATTTGATGGCGCTGCGTTCCATGCTGTGCCTAAGCCAGCAGATAGGTTTTTGATGGGCGAACGGGAGCTTGCTATCTTTTTAGAGAGGGAGAGAGAAGATGATGACGACGATGATTGCTACTGGAATGATGATGATGATTATGATGACATGGAAGATGAGAATACATCTAAAAGATCAGTGATACTATTCAATACATGGCCTGAGGGCAGCAATGGCCCCAGAGGAGTTCTTCCTGATCGGATAATAGATTCTATTCCAGACGGTATATCGATCGGGGATGAGGATAATAGTTTAGAGGATGAGCAATGGAATAGGTGGGAAGACACATATGGAAAAGAGTTTGAAACTGTTATGTGCAACCCTTCAAGTGAATGGGAAGAAGAAGTAACAACAGTGAGTGGTGATATCGTTAGAGATGTGACGATTCCTCTTATGGGGAACCCCTCCAGGCGAGGATGCATTCAAACTGAGGATACATTGAAAGGCTCCGTGTTGAGTGAGACATTTCATAAGAAGCGTACAGTATCATTAGTGATGCTTGAAAAGGAAATTATATAATAATACTACTGAACTATGCATTAGCTACCGGCTTCCATACGACGCTTACTCTCTAATCGTTGCATAATCGCACGAGCCTCATCAACATTAGTAAAGTCAGATGTATCTTCTCTCGAACTGTGACTGCGGCTTCTGCTATCTGATCTGTTGTGCCTGCGACGTTTATGATGTTTATGTGATTTTCTCTTCTTATGTTTTGAGCTGCGCCGTTCTGTTGATCTCGATCTGGAACGAGAACGACTAGTAGATGAATATGAAGAGTATGAGTATGAACGAGATCGACCACCCTTACTACTTCGATGAACCTTGTGTTTTCTAGACTTGTGCTTTTTGTGATGTTTCTTGCTCCTTCTTTCCTTTCTATGCTTATGCTTATCATCACGACGGCTTTTACTTCTGTGTCTGTCAGAACCTCTACTACCGTTGTCGTCATCTTTAGGCAAGGCATTCATTGTTCCAAGCTTGTCTTCAGAATCAACTCGCGTCATCCAAGCAGGTAATGTTGTACCTCTTCCTCTCCCCATTGGCCGTACAACCTTTTGTTTTACTGGCATGATTGATTCTTGATGATCAGCATTATTATCAACTTCAATTTCTCCCTCATCCTCTCTAACAAGTGAATATCCATTAATAGCTGATGATGCAGCCCCACGCTTACCTTTAAGGACTAAATTACCAGGGTCCATAGCGATGGACATCCCTATATTGGAAGAGAGAGCCTGACCAAGCTGGGAGTTAGCACCATTGGTGCCATCCATTACATTTCCATTTCCAGCACCGCCTCTACCCCCTCCACCTCTACTGCTGCGTTGCATATCATTCTCTATATTCTCATTCTCAGGGTCTAAATCTTGCCCAGTATCTTGATTCGCATACTTCATGCTAAGTTTCACCTTATGTCGTTGTCGAGTCCGTCCTGAAGTCTCATCTTCAATAGTTTCAACTTGAACACCGATCACTTTTACCCAAACTTCCATATCCAATGATACGACATCTGTTACATTGTCAATCTTTGTTGAATACAGTTGTGATATATGAACCAATCCAGAGACTGGTGAATTATGGAGTTTAACAAAACAACCGTAAGATTCTATTTTAGAGACTATGCCTCGGGAGAGGGAGTAGAGCTCTGGTGGCTGAAACCGTTGTTGATATTGTTGATGACTCATAATTTGGCTAATATCTTCAATTCAAGATATATTTGATATCAATATCTACCTAAGAGATTGGGTTGAGAGACGATGAAGAAGTAAGAGTTGAAAACAAGTTTAAACACATATATCATGAACACATTATTACAACATATATTTTTTCATTTAGGTAGACTCAGAAACATCCAATACTGTAACTCATATCCCCAACTCCAAAAAGAAGTTGGACATCTCAATCCACAAACATATCCATGGATCATACAATACATCTACAATCAAACAAAATTAGTATCACGTTTTTATGCCCCTCTGTTTTTAATGCCTATTACATCAATTGCCTTTTGCAAATGATGAGAATGACCAGAGGAACCGCAATATTCATTGTTGATTGCAAAAATATAATATAATACCAATGGGAATGTAGAGAGAGTTTCAGACGGCACTTCCAAGTATAGAAATCATCATTGTCCATATATGAAAAAAATATCACTTTGTTGCATAAGCGTCTCATTACAAGTTTAAGAGTCATCGGGTTTGTGTGACTTATCGACCATTTCTTTAGATAGTCCGAACCCAGTGCTATTTGATAATCATTGACGCGTTCTTTCATTACTTTTATACATAATGTATATACCATAAAAGTTTTTACTTCCATTGTATAAAATGTGATACCATATAATATGTAAAGTGATGCCTGTGATAACATAAATATATAAAAACTTTACTCACCTAGGATACATTATGTTGAGATCTAATACACAACACTATCAGTTCAGAGCACACTACGCCGAATAGAGTGGAGAGTAGTGTACAAGCACGGATAGAGATAATTGCAATAGGGAGATGATGCCCCCCAATTGGATGGCACAGTATACTGGATTTACTTAGCCGTTATGGAATTTTACTCTTATCTAAGTGGTCTGTACTATACTACTCAATGGGAATTAGAGTACTATTGTAGAGCATAATTATCTTACACTCACAAGTAACACTTAATACTCTTTTGCTATCCTTCATTAAGCTATCTCCCATCAGTATCATTTGCAACCATTTTCTTACTTTATTATTAGTGGTTTTGGGATTTATTAAACTGGTGGAAGCGAGAAAATATTTTATGCACACAATTGCAACACATCATTACCTAATTCCCATCATCTCTCTCTGATAATAGGTAAGAAACATGTCCACCACTACTAACAATTCGCTATCATACAGTGAAGGTGCCAAGCTGCCATCAAATGCACCAGATTGGGCTGTCCAAGCATCCGAGCGGTTAAAGAAACGTCGAGAAGATGGCTACAAATCTACATGCAAACCACCTCCATCAGTCTCCAAAGTCTTATTGCATAGTTGTTGTGCTCCGTGTAGTGGTGCCATGGTCGAAGAGATGGTATCAAGCCCACAATTAGATGAGGTTGTTGTATTCTTTTACAATCCTAATATACATCCCCGAAAGGAATATGATATACGAAAGGAGGTGAGTGCACGATATATGATATGTGTGTATTAAGCATAATATTTCTTGCATATTTCATGATAAAACGTCTAATATGATTTGTTATGATTCGATTCGCTCAGGAGAATAAGAGATTTTGTAAACAGCTTGGTATAGAGTTTATAGATTGTGATTATGATTCAGAAAATTGGTATGGTAAGTCTTTTTGTTTTATTCGTTTTGCAGAGAAGACTTATATCATGCTAAGAAGGCATGCACATAATCATATAATCCCATCACTATCTTCCCCCTTTACTCAGCTAGAATGAAGGGAATGGAATTTGACCCCGAACGTGGAAGAAGATGTACAGAGTGCTTTGATATGCGAATGGAGAGGACAGCATTATATGCACATGAGAATGGCTTCCATGCAATTGCTACTACTAATGCAACATCTAGATGGAAGGATGCAGAGCAAGTTGATGCTAGCGGATATAGAGCTGCGGCACGGTATGATGGTTTGACGTATTGGTGCCAGAATTGGCAATCAGACGAGATGACTCTGAGAAAGTATGAAATATCAGCAAAGGAACGATTTTACAAACAAGAGTACTGTGGATGCAGTTATTCATTACGAGATTCCAATGACTGGAGAAGATCTAATGGCATCCCAAAGATTCAAATCGGAGGAGATAGTGCAGGAATGGGTGATAGATATTTCTCAAACCCACTTGTAGATGCTGCCGAAGAATCACAGGACGTGGTTGATGAATTCTTCTCCCAAGCAAATGAGATTGCTGAACAGTCGGGAAGTGACATACAGAAGAGGAAAGAGGCATTAAAAGTATACAAGGACCGAAGGAAGAGCGAAAAGAATGATGGAGTGGTCAATGGGTTTAATAATTGGTAATGAAAGTCGTCACTAATAATATGATGATCTTAATAGTGTAGAGCTTGTTACAAACTCCTCAACTGATCTTTCCTCATTTCAGGTGAATTTAGGTCTAGATAGATACTCACATACATAGGCTCGAATCCCTCTACATTGGCGGCAGCATATACTGGTTCGTCATAGGAAGAATCGACTACGGACCACGAGATCGTCGGCATTTGCAAGAGAAATAATGCGATTTTGAAAATAGGATCGGAAATCGGACTCTAATTGGACTCTTGTGGAGTAGTGTCTAGTGTATACCTAGGGAGATTTACAAAATACGACTTTAAGTAATTATATCTTTTGAGTTCACACAATGAAAGGTTAGGGGGATCAATTTAAAAGGAAGGTATAAAAATAATTGGGGTCTTATCTTGTATTATATTTTCGCTATATTCAGAATCGGCATTTACAAAGAAAGGAGAAACAGCATTTTTTTGTTTGTGCAACTCTCTCTCATAATTTTTACATCATTAACAACCCAACGATTATATATTATTACAACTCTCTCTACTAATACATTAATATATTACTAAAACAATGAAGGTTATATTTGCAATCACCACGGCCTTGGCTGTATCCTCTATGGTCGACGCCGGATCATTAAGAGCTTCAGATAGACAACTCGAGGTGAGTGATTAATGTCGATGATACTACTGTCTCAACACCACGACGATGGTGCTATCTATTTACCAATGAGGTTGATCCTATATCTATTCCCATGTATCGTTGCATAATACCCCAATGCTCACATCATATACCCACTATCTCTCATTGCAATATCTTTACTTTAACAGGGATGGGGATCTTCATCAAGTGATGACGGTTGGGGAAGTGGATCAGGCTCTGGCAAATCGGGTAAGAGCGGATCAGGATCTGGTAAATCGGGGAAGAGCGGGTCATCAAGTTCTTCAGGAGATTGGAGCTGGTGAGCAGACTTGTGCCGTGTTGTCAAGTTTTCATAGATGTGATAGCATGTGATTATATCATTTGTTCATTTCTTGCGTTCTTATATGAACGTTCATATCTTACTAATGCCTCTCTAAACACACCTTAACTCTCTCTCCCCAATGCAATGAACAGGGACGTACATTGGACGTAAGTTTTGATATTTTATTGCAATTTGTATTAATTGTTTATGGTATCCTCCGATCATTTTCGCTCACATTCATGCTCTTTGCTTTCAAAACTCTAACAGATGGGTCTCTCACTCATCCGGTAAATCGGGCAAGAGTGGCAGTGGTAAATCAGGCAAGAGCGGTGGCGGAAAGTCGGGCAAGAGTGGTGGATCATCATCTTCTTCGGGAGATTGGGGTGGATGGGGTAAGATATTTTTCTTTGATCACTTTGACTATACCTCCTCATAAAAGGATGTACGTACTCACAAAATACCATCATCATCCTATTATTTATGTTCAATCTTCATAGGCAATCCATGTTCAAGCTCATCTTCTGGTAAGAGTGGCAAGTCAGGCTCTGGTAAGAGTGGCAAGTCAGGACGTCGTCTAACTGAAGAGACACGTCGTTTAGGTTGGGGATCTTCAAGCTCAAGTGATGACGGTTGGGGAAGTGGATCAGGCTCTGGCAAATCGGGCAAGAGCGGATCAGGATCCGGAAAGAGTGGGAAGAGTGGATCATCAAGTTCTTCAGGAGATTGGTCTGGTCATCACTGGATGTGAGTTTTTTTAATTAAGTACTTGTGTTGATTCTAGGTATCCTTCCGATCATTACGCTCACATAACACCTTTCCAATTTCTTACTTAGATGGGTCTCTCACTCATCATCCTCAGGCAAATCAGGCAAGAGTGGTAGTGGTAAATCAGGAAAGAGCGGTGGCGGAAAGTCGGGTAAGAGCGGTGGATCCTCATCTTCAAGTGGAGATTGGGGAAAGCCTTGCTCTTCTAATTCATGGGGCTCATGGGATTCGTCATCCTCAGGTAAATCGGGCAAGAGCGGATCCGGCAGTGGTAAATCTGGCAAGTCAGGAGGCTCCTCGGGCTCTTCAGGAGATTGGGGTAAGTCAGGATTTTAGTGTTCTTTCATCAATCTCGCAAGCATTATTCGTCGTCTAAAATGATCCAACACGTACTCATCAATACTATAATCTTTATATCGATTTGAACAGGTGGTTGGTCTAGCCCTGATGGCTGGGGCGGATGGGGAAGTGACTCATCCAGTGGTAAGAGTGGCAAGAGCGGCTCAGGCTCGGGCAAGTCAGGGAAGAGTGGAGGATCCTCAGGCTCTTCAGGAGATTGGGGTTCATCGTCTAGCTCTGACTGGTGGGGATCATCATCCAGCGGTAAATCGGGCAAGAGCGGCTCAGGCTCGGGCAAGTCAGGAAAGAGCGGAGGATCCTCAAGTTCAGGAGATTGGTGGAGTTCATCGAGCTCCTCAAGTGACTGGGGCTCTTCAGGCTCATCCAGCGGTAAATCTGGCAAGAGCGGGTCTCGGAGAATATGAAGATGAAACAGTTCTAATTTCTCGCATATCATACGAATTGTGTCACTGAACCTTAATCATTTGGTGACATCATTCTGTGTATGATTGCTATTTTGAGAATACGGAAGAAGAAGCTGTGAATATGTGTTTCTGTGTAGTACACCTTATGTTACCAATAGAAGATTTCGTGCAGCATAATTTATATATAGAGTGAACTTTTTTGAATACTGTCGAGCTTTAAGCTATCAAATCAATTTTTTCTATATATCCACAGCTCATTCTGTAGTATAATATTGTAATTTCTCAAGACCAGACAATAAGTATATGAGATGGCGATGCCAACTATTCCTAATATGCCTAAAATGAATACGTTAAAGTGAGTTTTAGTCAGGTAAGCAATATATACATAATAAGAAAATAAAAGTTATGCACAGCAATAGAAGACAATGGGAGGGAACTTTAAGAAAGTAAGTAAGGATGTTTCATAGCCCGTCAGTAGTGATAAACTAGACTATGAGGCTAGGCAGGGGATAGGTTTTAGTTACTTCCTAGGTACCTAGGTACATAGAGGATCTTGTGGTATCTTTGGTCTTGCTCTTGTAATTTCTAGTCAAAAGTCTTCAAACAACAAAATTGTCGACAATGATTGAGACTTGCTAACATTATACCCGTTCGTCGTCCAATGGTGCATAGGAATAAGTACTATTGAATATATGACATTCAGAAACATACTGCCGACAAATTCAGCCAGCTTATTGCAATGGGACTATGGAGAACTTAGAGCTTCTCTAACAAAAAGTACAATAGGCGAAGGGATGAACGGAAGTCGATCGGCAGTCTACTAAAAATTTGTGAAGCCCAATTGCAACTCATCTCACTGTCATCCCCAATGACAATGGCATTTCATCTCATAATTTTCATCACGCATCGATCTGCATATCTCTAATCACTTGCAATTCAAAAGCAATCTTGTCATCGTATATCTACTACTATCAATAACAAACATTATCAATCATCATGAAGGTTATCTTTGCAATCACCACGGCTTTAGCCGCCACTTCTGCTGTCAACGCCGCCGGCGCATTAAGAGCCAATAATAGACAACTCGAGGTATGTGTTTTACATCGTCAGCTTTTGTTTATAACTTGCATCTTCATAGAAACTTACTTTGCTCACATCATATGTTCTATTGCAATAACTTCTATTATAGGACTGGGGTGATGACGGCTGGGGTTCTTCAGGCTCGTCATCCTCGGGCAAGAGTGGCAAGTCTGGTAGTGGATCTGGCTCGGGCAAGAGTGGAAAGTCAGGTAGCGGATCTAGTTCATCTTCTGGCGACTGGGGCTCATCCGACAAGTGGGGTGAGTCTAGGTTATTATTATCCTTCTTTTTTATATCTATTTTCTTTTGCTCACACATATGATCTTTCTTTCTTTTCTTCTTCTCCTTCTCCTCAGAGGGTCATTGGGTATGGAAGCCAGAGTGAGTATTGTATCAACTATTAACATTGCAATGTACATTCTATCCTACCTTTTTATATAATTTTGACTCACATCATATGTTCACTTCTATCTCTACTATCAACTCTCAACCTTACAGCTCCTCCTCATCCTCAGGTAAATCAGGCAAGAGTGGATCTGGCGGCAAGTCAGGCAAGAGCGGATCAGGTGGCAAGTCGGGCAAGAGCGGTGGAGATTCCTCAAGCTCATCAGGAGATTGGGGTAAACCGTGTTCATCAAGTTCTTCAGACTGGGGCTCATGGGGCTCAGATTCATCATCCTCGGGTAAATCTGGCAAGAGCGGATCCGGCTCTTCCTCCTCGGGAAAGAGCGGCAAGAGTGGATCAAGACGTCAACTTGGTAAGAGCGGTAAGAGTGGCAGTGGTTCGGGTAAATCAGGAAAGAGTGGCGGATCCTCAAGTTCTTCTTCAGATGATAAAGGATGGGGTAAGCCGTGTAAGAGTTGGGGCTCTTCCTCGTCGTCCTCTGGTAAATCAGGCAAGAGCGGCAGTGGCTCGGGCAAATCAGGAAAGAGTGGCGGTTCTTCCTCAAGCTCATCTAGTGGAGATTGGGGTAAGTATTATAGATTATCTTCATACCCTCCATTCAATTATATTCCCTTTACTCACAACAACCATCATCAATCAAACTATGTTCAATCTTCATAGGCAAGCCAGACGGCTGGGGCGGATGGGGTTCATCCTCTAGCTCATCCTCGGGTAAGAGCGGAAAGAGTGGAAGTGGTAGCGGCAAGTCAGGGAAGAGTGGCTCAAGATAGAGTGTGGACCTTCTGATCGTGATCTATCTATTTCGAGTTTACTTGCGATGAATGGGATGCGCTGCTTGAAATAATTCGGTATCATCCTGTGCGTTTATTGCTGTTTAAGTACCTCTGTTGGCATATTAGAATATAAGTATAAGTGTATATAAGTATTAACGTTATTCCTGGCTAATAATAGATTTATGTGTGTAACTTGTCCTCCGGACACTCATGGTATAGCCTTGCACGCGATACCAATCGCAGGCTAGAGGCCATGAGCTCCTAGGAGCTTGCTCTACTAGATATTAATGCTAAACTTAACGCCACAACTT
>Ga0214481_100841_pt1 | contig 14295 bp, 9 predicted proteins | sample M1_20Mar14CPVII9_4_FD_165057 | JGI IMG/M metagenome (GOLD analysis project Ga0214481, IMG submission 165057) | Marine eukaryotic communities from Monterey Bay, California, United States - M1_20Mar14CPVII9sort6BwellG10 | ecosystem: Environmental > Aquatic > Marine > Unclassified | place: USA...
AAAAATATCACAACTGTCTCCAAACTATTGTTCTTGTCACGATCTAGCACCTAGTTACTGTTTGTTCGGTTTGTATAGATTTTTTATCAGTAGTTGCAATACTGTTGCAACAAGAAGAGGAATGTATTAAAAATTGAATGGACGGGCATAGAAAATGAATTGAGCCGGTATCCCCTCAATATCTGGCAAGTTTTTTTAGTGAAAGACTGCCGAAGACTACTGGAGAGATTGTTCATCTGATCAACCTATTGACAAACAATCTATATCGTTGCCTTTTATATACTTATTATTACCCCCTATCGATAGAGTCAAATAGGGGGCGTGTCATAATTTCTACCGCCGTCATCCAAACGCAAAATTTATCAACAATACAGCCTAAAGCACCTACAAATACCAACACAATATTATTATGAGTCTCCCAGAACATATTGAAAAAGACATTGGAAAGATTAAAAGTTCGTATACACAGAATGCTGTTAGAGCTATTGCAGGTGATCCATTGGGTGTAAAAATTGAAGTACTTCGATCAGAAGATGATGGAGAGTGTACTGTTTACATTGGCAACCAAGATGCAATGTGCATACCTTTGTCGGTGGTGTTATTAGTATGTAAAGCGCAGGGTATTAATTTTTCAGATATTGACATCAATAAAAGTAATGTGATTAATACCATTGTTAAGGAGAAGTATGTTGCACCTACACAGCAACAATATCTACCATCAATGGCTGGTACAGCAGCTATACCGACTTCACGTGTTAATACAACCCTTGAATTAGAAAATAATGAGGATGAACAGATGTCTCAACTACCATTGGATTCACAGTTATATGATGATCAATCAGTACATAATGATGAGACACAACAACACGATGCAGAGCTTGCTACAGGTATGGGACGATTATTACAAAACGATAGTGGAGATGAAAATTTACAATCACAATCCCATAATTCCGAATCACTACCACCCCCAGCGCTACCATCTAAACTACCACCACCTCAACCACCGACACAGAATCAAACAACTTTACCTTCCAAAGAAACAACAGCTAAATCTGATAAACCACAACGAACCATTGAAGATGAACTTAGTGTTGCTGCTCGTCAATCAAGTCCGTCCTGGTGGTAAGCCGTTTGCCGATGAGACTATTGCAAGTGGTGCATCATCAACAGAATCTGGTGTTAATGAATCCAAAGAAAGTGAAGAAGGTGTAAGTGATGGAAAGGAGAGTAAATGCCAGCCTGCGATAGGACAATGGAATCCGACCAAACAAATGCCCTCTGATTTCGCGGTGGGAAAAGAAGCAAAGATCGTGTTTGTCTATTTGATTGTGGAAAGAATGCACAATACCAAGGCTTGTTTAGAAAGCATGGAGGACAAAAGTGTATTGTTAAAAATTGTACTAATAGAATTGCACATGGAGGTCGCTGCGGGCTATTCCAATATAGTATTAAAGATTTCGTTTTGTAGAGGTTTTATTGCAGGGGTCAGTTTTCCACGTTTTGACTATGTCGAAAAAGTTCTCTCTGTTTCCTATGGTTACTTCTCTTGCCTTCGACAGCCTTTCCAGGATCCAGTCTACGGTACCTTGGGCATTCTGCAGCAATTCTCTTCGCACATCATTATGTGCATTATCACAAATATTGATAAGACCTGGAATTTCAATGGTAGAGTGAATGTTACTCTTAGGTAGCATATCATGACTGAGTTCTTCGTCAAATCCCATAAAAATTTTCAAGTCATTAAGAAAGATATCTAATCTTGAAATATTTTTATCCATGAACTGCTCCAATGAGTAGACAAATATCTTGTTTGGGATAGACAACACTTCTGTGTCAATTTCTTCTGGCCCTGACAAAAACATCAGTTCGTTGGCATTCAGGTCAACTTTACCAAGCTGCATCAAGTATCTCTCATATTGGGCAAACGCAGTATATATTTGTCCAACCTCAACTTCTCGCCCTCCTATCAAAGAAGATGCATTGGGAAGACTTAATGTTCTGGTACGAAAATTATAAAAGCTTTCAAACCAGGTGATAGGATGCCTCAAACCAATAATTAATTTCGTGGCGGAATGTCGCGCATCTAAGTCAGTTAAAACCCTTACTGCATGGACATTTCGCACTGCAGTTGGCCATTTGATGCCAAACTTTACAGTTGGAAATTTCCTTGAGCTGTCGGCAATTTTATCAATCAAAGTCTTGGTTTGATCTCTTTTCGCAATTGGAAACTCAAGTGGGCGTATTGAATCCTCGGGACTTACAATTTTCAAAGACTTCCAATTATCAAAAAGGACCATCAGAGAGGTTGTTCCACATTTTGGAAAACCCATGATAAAAAAGTCTAAAGGTGGAGAGCCACCAGACGGCTGGCTCGAATTCATTGGGTGCATCTTTGATTTGAGCTGAGAATTTTCTTCCTCTAATGCCTTCTTCTGCCTTTCTACCTCAGTTAGACGTACGACGAGTGATTCAATTGAGTGAGACGCATCCAATATGGATGACGAAGTCTTGTTACGGATGATCCCATAGGCTCTACCTTCCTCTACACCATCAATAGTTGAGTTATTAAAAATTAAGATAAGCAGCAGTGCAAGTGCTAAGCCAAATAATATGAACCTCCCAACGAGTAGAGATCGCCCCCTTGACAACTTCCTATCATACCCACACCCCACGCCTTTTGATTTGTTACCAACGATCATGTATTATTTGATAGGATGATGTAGGAAATTTTTTAAAATGCAATGTCAAAAAGACCCTTCTCCTAGATATTATTTACTAAGTGGGGATTGTCAAATTGGATACGCATTCGAGTGTGAGATTACGGATGTGTAATGTACGCTAAGGTGTAATGTACGCTAAGAGCGTTGTTGTAGATGACAATTTGTTCTTTATATTTAGTTCCACCAGATTTAGGCACGCTTCTAAGCTTTTTTCTTAGCGATCAGGTACCGTCTGTCCGTCTCCAGGCACGATTTTGCTGCCTAAAACCAAATGTACGCTTAGATACCTCCTCGCAAAAAAATAGGAAATTACTAGTAGTTTTCAGTTTACCCTACCAGGTAACTCCTATCAGTTTTAATTGTCCTCCTCCGGTCAGTTTAAGAATAAATTGGCGATAAACCGAGACTTAAATTTTCGGCGAACTCGAAAGGATACCAGAAAGGATACCAAAAAAACTTACACAAGAGCTTTATCCGGTACTCAGAAGCAATTCACTCACGAGATTTGTTGCTCATTTGCTTAGATCCAGCCCCTTACTTGTTGTTTGTGATATACTCTTCGGCTCCGCCCTAATAGTGGCCATATATCGTCCAGCCCTATCGTTCATCAGGTCTCCTCCTTGTTTCTAACGCACGGGGCTGGATGTGTTTATTGATCTTTGGGCTGGATCAATCATTATAACAATGCTCTCTCTTCATAACATAATTTGCAATATTGGCTCCGCCATCAAAGATCATCCCATTACCACCAAACTAAGTGCACCATTGCAATCCTCTAGTAATATAAACAAATCTAACCTTTTAGCATTGATAGATGAGATATTATTGTCGGAGCTGTTATTTAATATAGAACGTCAAGTAGAAAGTAAAATTATCACCATATCAATATCCATCGTCCATTGGCCATCGTCGTCGTCATTACTATTACTATTGCCATATACCATCTATCACCATTAAGGCGGTAGTAGAGACACTCCATATGATCAATAAACACACCCCCGAGGTTGCCGAGAGCTATTTCCACTTGCTCCGGTGGCAAGTAGAATTATCGGCGACTATTTGTTTCTTCGACTATATCTACAATTGTTGAACGGAAAACATATAACAAGGTGCACCGTCGTGATGGATTGATCTGTTGCAATAATTAATCATCAACTACTGCTGCCAGCCTCCGATCATAAACAAAATAATGATTCAACTAAATACATATCGTAATTATACGCACTCCGAGAACAATAGATAAAGTTGATACGATTGCACAACTGATGCATATCATCATTACTAAATACACGGTTGATACTTGGGATTGCAATTTGCAATGATACATGGGCGGTTATAAATGGACAATCAACAAAGGCAATTTACTCTTCGAGGGTGTTCGACAACAAGTGGCGAGATCATACGTAGAAGATATTACAGCATTCAACAATCAACTGGCGGAGTTAATTCTTTTCAATCAAGAGAAGATTGTTTTACAATGTTGGGAAGATATCTATCAACATTAGATATATGAGAACGTATTCTGCTGCTTATTAATATCTGGTTTGATTCGGCCGTCGTGTGGAGGTAGATTGAAACCCAATATTGATAGATGATATAAAAATGCACATATGATATGCACAATACATGCGCAATTCACTGTCAACTGCTAAAATGAATGGATTAAATACGAGTAGATATGGAAAGGGGAGATTAGATCAACCTAAAGATGTATTGGATTGCAATGTGCTCGTATGATATCAATATATGAACATATACATAAAATGAAAGATTAAATATCTACTAAGCCAATATTTTAAACGTAAAATGATATGGTGTATTACCTTACTTGTTTATAATTTAGACGTGCCACCCACTGCATAAGTTTAGTTACTAAGGTTGTGCCATTGTCGTTCCTACTACACCAACAAAACAATTCAACACTAGCATGATGGGTTTTTCAAAATACATCAGCCACTTTTCTTCTTTCTGAAATACTCCTTAGCTATTGCTCTGTATAATGCTTTCTGAGTATATGTTAGTTGTTTATATCTGGCCGAGGCTTCTGCGCGAAAAACATCTAGAGTTTGTGACTTGTTGTTCCACTTAAACTTTTTAACATTTATAAAGATGGGTTTCAGTCTACTATTTTCTTTGCATCTCTTCAATTCAACTAACCAATGGTATAGAAACTCTTCTGCACTATTGAATACTTTATTGGTACGCTTCTCCTCACTAATTTGAAATCTAAAAACATCCCACCCATCGGAAATTGAATCTTTCGTATTCTCGTTGTTGTTGTTGTTATTGTTGTTGCTGCTGCTGCTGTTGTTGTTTATAGTCAGTGATGTTCGGTCTTTCTCCTTCTTTATATTTTTATTGTTAATTACATCGACAGCAACATTACTTAGCAAATATAACCCGTCGTTGCTGAAGCATTTATCATCATTATACTCAATACAATCTGATTTGTGTGAAATAATTCTGGCCATATTATTATCATCATCAACTTTTAAGTAATCGGTGTAAGCTTTACTTAACTGCCAATCAAACTCTCAATCCCAACAATCCTTTACCTCGTGCGGCATACCCAACGATCCTCTACCAATGCTTCTCTTTTCCTTCCCAACTTGCCGTAGTATTAGCTCCTAATAGATGTGTATGTGTTTGTGTTCGTTAGCTTTCATACTAAGGCCAGTCCATAAGAGTATTGTTCTATCTTACCACTACCTAACACGGTACTAAGGCCAGTCCATACACGTAACACCGGGTAAACTGCTCCTGCCAAAGCAGACTCGGTACTTAGCACGAAATACTACGCGATTATATTTTTGTTTTAGGCATGATTTTGATGCCTGATTTTAAGCTCATAACCTGTTTAGCCGACTCTTCTTTGATATCTTTAGTTTGTCATTACGAGGCCGCCGGAGGCTGCCGAGAGCCAATATATCATCACATCCTCAAGTATTATGCATAAAGAGAAGATATCTATACTCTTTTGCTATAGTGGAACAGTGATACCGCTACTTTTATGCAAGTCTAGACACAGTGCATATTCTACCACTTTTGCATTTACATTGCTTCTGCACACGTATGATACTTGTATATAGGGTTTAAATTTATAGTTTTAGTATCTTATATGTGTAGAATCTAGTTTATTGCAACATGAGCTAGTTTTGGGTAATGTTGTTGATGATTTCATGCATTTTCTATGCATATATTGTTGTGTATATATCATACGAGTATATTGCAATCCAATACCCACCATGTTGGGCTGTAACTCGATTTCCCGTCTTCTAGTACCTCAATAATGCTCCTACAACCACTCTTATCATCATTTGTATTGTAGGATGACGCAACATAACAACTTGTGCACATCATGTGTGCATTTTATATCATCCATCAATATCGTGTCCAATCTATCCCTATACGGCCAAACCATACTATATATGTAGTAGAATCCATTGATTATACCCCCAGTTGATTTGTTGTACGTTATCTTTGTTGTTATACCAGTATTGCTCCGTGTAGAGTTGTTCTTCTAACGCCAGAATTTTTCAAATAATGAGTGAGGTAGCGAATGTCATCAATAAGGCTCTATCTCGATCATGGGAGGTATATAAACTTGATCGGGTACTTTATTAATATATATTCGTTGAGGGGTATCGCGTAGGTATGTACAGTCTTATAAAAAAGTTAGAGTCAACTCACCAACTTTTTTTGAGTCAAGCTGAAAAATCACAACTCTAACCCTTTTGACTTTATTCAAATTTAGAATTACTAACTCTAGCTTTTTTAACTTTATCTAATTTCTGAATGACCAACTCTAACTTTACTAACTTTCTCAAATCTCAGAAAGCTGACTCTAGCTTCTTTGACTTTATTTGTTTCAAGAAAAGCTAGCTTTGGCTTTTCAAGCTTTTCAACTGTCAGAAATAGATAGCTCTATCTTTGCTGACTTTGAAACATGGAATCATGAACTACTTTATTGGTTATGTATGAATATTGGATGGTCTTATCCAATGTATCTGAGGTGTATTTGAGACAGTAGATTACCTACGTTGCCTCAACTTAGGAGTTTGATAGCAGATAGCTGTCTCTCTGCTAATAGCCACTTTCTTTGACAAAATACATCTTGAATGGCATAAGATATATGTAAGAGTATTATATCACACAATAAGTTCATGTGATGATTTGCTTGGCGGTTATCTAAAGAAAAAATATTCCACATGTAGAAAATCAAGGGTATCCTTTTTTCTACTCCGGCGGTCTAATCTCAAAAATGACAATCAATGTGGTGAATCACTCTTTACATAAAACTCTAGTAAGTAGTTCTTCTGTTAATTATGAAGTAAAGTGTAATATATATACATTGCACTCATCAATATCTAACATTATTATCATTTATCAATCACAAAAAACTTGCAAAATACTACATTTCTACAGGTATAAAAAACCATCATTAACCGGTTCAATCGGTGTACCCAGTTGGTGAGAGATGCTTATTATAGTGCTGAATGATATCTGAGCATTTGGTGGCTGTCTTCCAAGAATGTTGACGATGCTCTCAAATGCTGGAACTTGGAGCGTGTATTGGAAGCAGAAATGTGGGGCGAATCTACCCCAGAAGAGTTATCAATGGAAGAGTTTATGCAAGAAGAAGAGGTATAGTGAGGTGATTGTTCGATAAGATGTGTGTTAAAGTTATCTAATTGATGTTGTTACAGAAAATCTCAACTCTAGCTATATTGGCTTAAAGGAGAAACGCAAAAGCTAACTCTAGCTTTATTAACTTTGTCGTATACTAGAAACACTAACTCTAGCTTTACTAACTTTCTCAGATTTCAAAATTGCTGACTCTAGCTCTTCTAACTTAACCTAAATTACAAAAGACTAACTCTAACTTTACTAACTTTCTCAATATTCAGAAAGCCAACTCCAACTTATTCGACTTTTTACAGGTTTCATTTGCCTGACTTTAACTCCAAAGTTGAACTTTTTTCTAAGTCTGGGTATGTATTATACAGTGCATAGCCTTCACAAATGGAGTAGGTCTCTCGATGCATCAACTTCTATCATTTTTTTTGATGGGTGGATAGAAGTATACATTCCGTAGTAACTATGGTAGTTCATAGTATAAATCACTTTGGATATCATAACCAATTATATCTTTATTACGTATCTACAGTAGTTTGTTGTCAACTATTGTATTTATGGAGCATAGCGTAGTAGAAGATAGGGGATGGATAGCGTCATGATGAAAGTCTTTGAGAAAAAAGTGAGCGACGAGCGGCGAAGCCGCTTCAACTCAGAAAGGTTACTACCTAAAGAGTTACTTAGGTAATTACCTTGGCCTATTATCAGGCATGAAAATCATGCCTAAATCGTATCCATGAGTAGATATTGTGAGACCAACTAGCCCTTTTTCCTAAGTAAGAGGTAACGTACATACATACATACATACAACGTACACGGTGTACTCGAATGCGTATCCAATTGACACTCCCCATTCGACATATTATTCAGGAATATCTCCAGTGTTACCATACCAGAAAAGAATTGGCTTCAACATGCTCCAAACATTACGATAACTCCAATGCTTGCTAAGGATGTCGGCAGGATTGATCTTGCCAGGAATGTGCACATAATCATATGTACCCGTGACAATGGCTTGACGTACATAGTGCCAAGAGAGAATCAAGTGGCGCTTATTCAATTTTCTGTGTGGGACAGTCGCTCCCCTTACAACAGACTCATTATCTCCTAGCAGGATAGATGGTCCATCAATTGGTACCCCGAGGTACATAAAGGTCAATCTGTTGGAACGGCTCTGCTCTATAGCGGTCCTTGCTGCAAGTTCCTCTGTACTGAACGTAGCAACTTCTGGTGTTGCTTGTTTCTTAGAGTACCAATCAAAGGGAGTCTGATTGACGAAATGTAGAATACCTGTGACAGCCTTCCCATCAAGAATGTTGTGCATAAGGTTGGAATCAGCATAAGTGATAAGCTTGACTGGTTTACCTTTTGGTTCTGGAATGTCATGTGGAACTCTTCTTCAGAACCAGCATAAACTGTTTTGGACCAGTCATACCTCTCGATAACGGCATCAGAGATGTCAGGCATATCAGTACGAATGCGAATAGCTCCATTGTTCATCTTTGACAGATATCCAATTACTTTCTTAAGACATAAACAGTTTTGTACCAATCATATCTATTGATCTCAGCATCTGAAATGTCAGGCATATCGGTACGGATACAAACAGCTCCACGATCCATCTTTGATAAATAACCAATTACACGCTTGATACGGTCAAAGTCAAGGTGTCCACGACGAGGTTTAGCACGGAAGCTCGAGAGGGTCATTACATGTACGGAGATATCGAACCGTCCAAGTTGTGTTACCCACTGGGTACAACCAATAAGAGATTGATAAATTCGGGTTTCATCCTCATCTAGAAAGTCCGATTCGTCAAGCTCAGGATGATCATTCTCCTCGAGTGGGGACGCATAATGTTTCGGCTTTACGCCAAAGAGTAACTTGTATTGATCACCCATCTTCTTTAGATAGTTCTTGGGGGAATAGCAAAGTCGACCATCACTATCACGGAAGTAATTCAACCAAGTAGAACATCAATTTCACCGGTTCCCTTAAGCTTGAAGTTGTTCGGTTTTGCCTCAAGAGCGTCAATAATGGCTTGGGGATTCTTTGATGCAATGGTCAAATCATCGACATAGGTAGCAATATACTCGTAGTGGTCACCCATGTCTCTCATCCAGATATCGGGCTCAGCATGACTAGGGACAAACTTCATATCCCGTAGGACTCCAGAAAAGCGTTCATGCCATCGAATTGAGCTAGTTTTCAAACCATACAAGGCCTTCCTGATAACAAAGATGTGTCCTTCAAGCTCCCCAAATTCTGGTCCAGGATGACGTATACCTCTCATTTGTATAGGCTTCAAGATATGCATTTCCAATGTCAGTTTGCCATACTTTAAGGTTATTCAGTTCGGCAATGAATGTTACAATTCGTATACCACGTAGGCTTACAACCCCGGAGTAGATACTTTCTAGAGGTGTCTCAGTGAGATGTCCACCTGCAACAACACAAGCTTTGAATCAACCATCATGTTTGACATCGTAGACAAAGTGGAGATTAATCTTCTTGTATCCATCAGGTGCTCTATTGGATGATCTATGACCGCGGTCATCAAAAGTCTCATACTCAAACAGCTGGTTCTTTTCAAGCTTTTCAGCATTCGCCCACTTGGTGTTGCCATTGATTCGATCCAAGTCCATAGCTTGTTGATGGCGGTTATGTCCGTTCTTATATACTGGGGTGGTTCTGAACGACTTTAGCTTGGCCTGCTTAATCATCCTGAGGAGAGTCTTGCTGTTCTTTGCTGCTGCTCTAATTTTCATTCGAGGGCTTTCCCACTTGTCAATTAGATCATGATCACGAGCATATTCAGCAAGCATGTACTTATCTCCGGCATAGATGTTGGTAATTGGTTCCCACGAACGCTCCCCAGATTCCCATTCAATTAGAACTTTCCATTTCTCCTTCTTATTCTTTGGTGCACGATGGTCCAGGATCTTGCGGAAACGCCAAGTGCCAACATCATATTCCTTCTGCTCTTCAATGAGTTCCATGAGATCATTGTATTCAATAAGTTCTTCGAAGTTGCTCCCACCAATCTTTGCCTTGAACTTGACACGCTGTGGGTCAGAATCAAGCTGACCTTTAAATTCCTCTACCACCGCAGTGATTTGTGCACGGCGACGACTTCCATCTGTCTCTTCTCTTAGCAAAAAAGTTCGATTTAACATTTTCTCAATCCCAATGGGAATTGGGCTTGGTTCTCCTTGTTCTGGGTTTCCACGTGACTTGACCAACTCACCAACGGGAACGTCATCTGGCTCCCCATTTGGGCGTGACGGAAATGGTTCCACTCCATACTTTTCATATAGTCGTTCATCAAGGCGGAATAGTAATGCTCTGCTAAGGGTCTGACCTTCATTGTATACTTTGAAACATCCTGCATTTCCAACCAAGTCTGAAAAAACCAACGAAGCGTACAAGTATCTTGGTAGAGGTAGAAGGGAATGTAGTGAGGTGATTGTGGATCAACACTGGCTCCCAAAATTGGAACTGAGTCATGACACTGATGTCGGGCGTCTGTCCATATAGCTTCTCATAAAGGTGTGCGATGATTGAGTACACTGCGAGCAGTACGTTCATGATGTACATGACATAATGGACGATGAGTACCCAAGCTTCAGGAGGAGCACCACTGTAGTCAGCGACATAGTTCGTGACAGGATTCTGTGCAGCCAAATCTGGAGATACGCATCCAATTGGTGTTGGTCTTATGACGAAGGTTCATCATGAATAAGAACCCTCTACTCGGGCAGGTGCAGTTTACCCGGTGTTCAGAGAGTTAATAAGTATCACTCAAATATAGTAGTCGGTGTGCTTGAATCAATAGGGTTCATGTTCAATACAATAAAGGAATGCAATAGATTGGTGGTGGTCCTGTTTAACCGGTAATCGCCAAATACTCGCCAAAATTTATTCTTATATTGACCGAACGGACAGAGGACAATTAAAAACTGGTGGAGTTACCGGTAGGGTAAACTGATGAGCTTATACTTTAGAAGAATAAGAAGAATAATAGACGTTGTCTAGTTGTAGTTTATACTGCGTATTGTAATCTGTCTCCAACGACGTTGGACTTTACGGATGATATTGAATTGTAAGACCATTCATTTGTTAGATTAACAGTCTCGCTCTATGGGAAGAGCAGGTTTATTCAATTAATTAATGTTATACTATACATCGCAAGCAGAAGAATAGTAACTTGAGGTCTACTAACTGGTAACTGAGGGAGTCGTATATATAACCCTGTCCTTACCTCGGATGTACCATGGCATAAAATAAAATTGGGTGGAATTGGCCAGCATCATAACCACCAACCGTGAACAACCCGACGTAGTAAACCAACAAATATCAAATGCAAGATATTATTAACAAGATGTCTGATACGGACATTAAACCAATGGTTGACCCAAGTCCCCCACGAGATACTACTGTCACCATCGCTGATGGAGGAACGCCGCCATTAGATGATACCACGTATGATTTGCTACTACGTGTAGATACTCGCCCGGAGAATCGCAAGTTAAGGCACATCATAAATGAGCCTGGTCCCAACAACCAAGACATTTATAATCACATTATGATGATTATGAGGGAACTACTCAATATTGCACCGGATTCTACATTAGATAACTTAATATCAGCCCGCATACGCCTGCAGAATACCAAATGGTTGAAATATTTCCTTATGGACTTAGATCTTAATAATTATGATAATAATAATGATAATTACGAGTGGATATGTTCTCTGGAGAGAGATGGAATAATTGACGAGGATCAATTGGACGAACTATTGTGCATTGATTTTTATCTCAACTTCATCCAGAATAGTACGGGGCCAATATCTGATGGGTATGCTGATATCACCAAGTGCACACGTGATGATTTTGTAAGGTTTACAAAATGGACTGACACATTCGGAATTGACACATTCGGAATAGAGTATAATGAGAAGGAGGCCATTGAATCAAAAGAACGTGGTACACCAGATATTGAATTTTATGGTGCTTTATTACCAGCATGTGGTATGCTACCAACACTACAATTACCATGTCTATATGGTCTTACTGCTTCACCCGATACAATTACAAAGTCGGATATTAATGAATTAAGGGTCGTATCAGTACCCGAGGTTGAAATTGTATCGGATGGGGATCATAATATGGGCAGTAGTGGGGGAGACAGTGGTGATATTGTGCCAACCGCAGAGGACGATAAGGGTAGTATTTTAGCAGCTACGGATAAAGTTGGAATTGGTTTATTGGGCAGTAGTGAATTAAGCAATAGGAATTCGGGTGGACTATTAATTGCGGATGAGAGTATCCACGTCGGGAAGGAACCAGATGAAATTAAAAGTGCTGACACCGAGTTTAGTTCCAGTATTGATAGTGTCGAGGAAGACATTACAACGAGGATTGCCGCCGCTACCAAAATACAACATTTATTCAAGGAATACCGATCAAAACAGTGTATAGTGCGCAAGATTGCTGCCGCTGAAGAATGTAGGAATGCCAAAGATTGTGAGCTCTGGATAATGTACAAGGTCAAGAGAATGCAAGACAAGAAGAACCAGCGGTCCATCTCAAGGCATATCACAGGATCTGGACGAAAATACCAAGAGGCTGTGTCCGAGGTTTTACCAAGTGTCATCATTATCCAGAAGTATACCCGTAGGTATATTGCCAAGAAGAAGGTTAATTCAACAAGAGGATGTGCATACCGTTGACGCACTAATGGCAGCCATACCAGTTGGGGCACCCTTGAGGCTAGTTATGATGTTTCTGAACAAACACATATATCAGCCACTGCATCGACAGCTCAATATACACTACCCGGCACTCATCGTATACCTGCCCAAGCATCGAGATTCTCCCAACAATCTTCACACATTATATTGCCATACGAGTCGATAAGATATATAACTAGTTATTATTCTCTTGTATTGATGTTCATTCTATCGTTAGTTTAATAATATTATAAGCACAAACTCTGATTAGTGGAGATGGATCTTTCATCGGTACTATATAACAATACCACATTCGCTTCTTCATATAAGATACATCTATCTCCATTTCTGTACACATGTCTTACTGTACATAGGGTAGTACCATATTCTATCGGTCCCCACGAGTGATGATCCATTACTTGTTATGTTCATCAGTCGCATTCCTCTTTGTACACTTGAATAGAAATCTACCCAACAATTTTTCCTTTCTCTCAATAGGCAGAATCTTCGTTAGAGCATCTGCAAGGTTTGTTTCTGTATCTTCCTTGGCGTGTCTCATAATCTTGGCGGCTACGGCCTCTCGGCATATATGATAATTAATCGCGTTATGCTTCTTGCCCAATTGTGATTCAGCCCTTGATACATTCTTAAACACGGCTTCATTATCAGAGTATGTGTTTGCGGGCCCTGTTAATGGTACCCCAAAACATTTAAGCTTGATACGCGTCGCAACTACTAAGTCCCGAGCTATCCTCATGGCTACTAGCTCAGATCCATACGTCGCGCTCTCAACTGTATTTTGTTTCTTGCAATATGCAGTGGTAACAGTATTCTGTACTAGTATAAGTACCCCTGTATGTGACCTACGAGTTACCACATTACCTGCATGGTTCGCATCTACAAATACTGTGATGGTTACTGGCTTGCCCAATGGCTCGGGCATATCTCGAGGATCTTCCTCTTTCATGTCCCCATAGAAATCTGTCCAGTCCGACGCATCACATTCGGCGAAACTCTTCTCATCTACTGGTGGCGTAGTTGGATCAAATATCACGGCCCTTGCGTGACCTTGCTTTAAATGATGAACGATGGCATATAGCGCTTCAAGATGTCCCATCCTTGGGTTAGCCTGATACTGAGACATTATTGAGATCTCAACTAGCACGTCGAACCTACCAAGTTCAACTGCCCACCTTAACATTCCAATTA
>Ga0214481_100847_pt1 | contig 14226 bp, 16 predicted proteins | sample M1_20Mar14CPVII9_4_FD_165057 | JGI IMG/M metagenome (GOLD analysis project Ga0214481, IMG submission 165057) | Marine eukaryotic communities from Monterey Bay, California, United States - M1_20Mar14CPVII9sort6BwellG10 | ecosystem: Environmental > Aquatic > Marine > Unclassified | place: USA...
AAATGAATTATTAAAACGTATGAGTGATTTAGATGCCAAGAAATTAGATATTGCAAAAGAACATGGCAGTACAAATATATCTGATGATGACGTTTTAGAGATTAATGCCGGTGGTAAGATCATAGTTGCAAAACGATTTACATTGACTCAGTTGGAGGGTACTAGATTATCGGCATTATTTAGTGGTAGGTGGGATAAAAAGCTGCAAAGGGATAGTCATGGGCGTATCTTTTTGGATGTTAATCCAATTTGCTTTCAGGCAGTTGTGGATTATCTTAACGAGTTGTTGATTTCATCAGAAGAGAATCTTCCGAAACTGCCATGTGTAGATGAAGAACACGAACACATTATGGAGCATCAAATTGAGTTATTTGGACTTCATAGAGGGGTGCCTGGTAGTGAGATTGTCAATAAAAGGCATAAAGATCGAATTCATGAATGGCTTAAGGAAGATGTCTCAGATGGGGAGCTCACTCTTCTATATAGAAGAACACGGGATGGTATGGATGGGAAAGATTTCCACTCCAAGTGTGATAATAAAGGCCCCACCTTCACAATTATCGAAACAACTAGTGGCATAATCATGGGCGGGTATACGAATACTCAATGGGGTACCACTAATATGGAATATTTCGGCGCAGGTTATCAGAGAGCTAACAAAGCATTCTTATTCGTACTCACTGGTATTGATAACAATAACGGCAATGATTCTCCTCCATACAAGATAAAGTTGAGGGATCCGATTAATCATAAATGTGCAATCTATCATGATAAAGATTGTGGTCCAACATTTGGGGGCGGCCATGATCTCTTTGTGAATAGAAATGAAGTTACACTGAGAGTTGGTCATACGTATGACGGAGATCTTTCGGGAGAATATAATATCAAAGAGATTGAAGTGTATCAAGTCAAAGAGAACACGGACACCCCGAATGAAGAGGAAGGCAAACCTTCTGCTAAGATTAGTAAAGTAGTAAGATTCTCCGAGGATATCAATGAGGCAATTAATACAAAGATCAAATCGTTGGCAGAGCTTGAATCAGAAATAAACGACCTTGAGGATAGTTTTAATGACGAAAAATCCTTCATTACGACATTCACAAGTGGGGAAGCAAAGGATATTGTAACACTTAACGTTAGTGGTACCACGATGGTAACAAAACGTTCTACTTTATGTACAGCAGAGGAATCTTCATTAGCTCAGCAGTTTGACGATACCAAGTGGACAGAGCAGGGATGTAACAACCTCCGTGTAAAGGAGTGGACTCCTAATGATGTATGTGATTGGGCTAAGAAGATTGACGATATCTCAGATGAAGTTGCACAAATCTTTGTCGAGAATGAAATCACTGGCAACGAGTTACTTGCATTAACCATCGATGGGTTGAAGATGATAGGTATTGAACGGGCTGGCACAGTGTGTTTGCTATTGAAGGAGATCAAGTCATTGGAAAAGGCTAGTCAGGACGTTGTTACTCTCATCGAGCATAGTCCATACTGCTTTGGTAAGATATTAGATTATCTTAGAATGAAACAGACACATTCAGAAGGACTCGTATCAAAGCCGCCGGCATTACCGAGGGTATGGGATTCTCAAAAGGAAAAGTTTAGAAAGGTAGTTCAATACTTCTTCCCTGGAGATTGTGCAAAGTTAATCCTAGGAGATTGATATGTGATAGTACAAGATAAAGTTACTAAACATAACTGTTACAAAATCTATTCTAGACAGTTGTCTGGGGCAACATAATACATCATACAGAATCACCTGTGGATCTCTCTTGTCAAAACAAAATACATCTTGTGGATCGTTCTCTTGTCAAATACATTTATACACATATACATGTGCAGGTGCATATCTTATGCTCTTATGCCCACATCTTAGCAGCTGCCAAGGAGCATCCGACATAGCAACTTGTCATTCACCCGTATAATCTTGTCACAAGGCAATTGACGTACATTGCATGAAGGCCTGCTAGTGTCATACTCTTCTTCTTCTTCCTTCTTCAATGCCTGGCATATATCTTGAGTATCTTGCTCGTCATCCTCGGTGGTATCCTTCTTGATGGAGGTCGTAACCTTGGGAACTCCTGATGATGAACAGCTAGTGATAGTACTGCTACTACTGGCATTGTCATCATCTTGACTACTTGAGGTACCTGTTCTCCTCCTCCTTGGTGTGAGTATGCCAAGGAATGAACGCTTCATGGAGGTGCTATCATTCATAAATACAACCTAATATGTTTTGGGGAGAAGAAGCATCTGTATGTTAGATATACACAAAGTGAGGCTGACAAAGGACGTATAACCATATGCATCTGCTACTTACAGTAATGTTATACCTCGTACGAGTACCAAAGAATGATTTACACGGAAGAGTAATTGACAAATGAGATGAGGATGTGGTCGAATCCTCCTCCTTGGCGGCCATCCTCTTTCTCTTGTCACCTACCACCTCTTCTTCCTCTCCCTCCGCTGATTCATCTACTAAAGTAAAGTCCTCAACATGAACTATACTAACATTATGTAATGCCATTGCTAACATACTGTATAGTGATGGTAATGATTTCGAATCGACTATTTCGAAGATGGTTAGTGGTAGATTATTGTTGGTTTTGGTAGTATCTTGTTGACTTGAGGAGGAAGAAGGCTGTTTGATTAGCTTGGTGAATGATTCGTTCCCTGTAATATATAGATGAGAGATATGAATGATGGGTACATGAGATGTATAGGTTCATAAGATAGAATAGAACATGAATCTACAAAGATGTGTGCACATCATATGTATCTATCTACTTACAATGAGTAATCATCCCACCGCTCGTTGCAACAATCTGTGTAACATTTGAATGTCCATCTAATTCCTCTAACATGTCAAATCCATCATTATTAGTAATAGTATTGAAATTGAGTGAAGGAGTAATAACCGATTCAACAACTGTACTATGTTGATGATCAACCTTCTTCTGACGCTTATTAGCATTAACTGCCAAATTACGAAGTTCATTCATCTTAGCATTAATATAATTTGATTGCAATGTTGGTAATTGCAATGGTTGTAACTTTTTCGTTAGTTGATGTTGAGCTGCATGAGTGGTGATTGTTGTAGAAGTAGTAGATGTAGATTGCAATGATGGATGGTATGGTGGTGCATAGCTTTGATATTTCATCTTAGTTGGGCGCGTCTTCTTCTTCTTGATGATGTTGCTTCGTGTGTTTTGCTTTTGATGGGCCGGTACGCCGCTGCCATTTTTAGCTGACTTAAATGTTTCTTGGAGAGACAGCATTGTTATATTAGCTTTGTTATTAGAGGTCGATAGGAGGTATCAGATATTATCGCAATATGATCGTCGTCGAGTATTATTTTTCTGATCGATGAGAGCAGAGTTAGTATTATTATGTTATGATTATTACCATTCAATTATTATATTTATAGAAAGCAGCTGTCAGATAGACCAATCAATTATATATCTCTCCTTACAATATTTATCGACGGTCTTCTGTTCGATTTGATGGCAATCAGGCGGTGCATGACAGATGGCATTTTGAGAAATTCAGGCGCAGATGACAAAGTATACAAAGACACATTGATCTCGATTTTTAAGATGTGTATCCACTTTCAATAAGTAATTAACGATATGTATCTTATTTTGTGTTTCTGTATCATGTCACAAGATCACAAACATTCGCTAATTGAACTTGAAAATCAACGCAAAAAACGCTCTGAATCTCTTGCTTCTTTCATGTTGCTCTATTGTATTCTTCTATTCTGCTAGTTTAGGATATACATCAACTTGCTCGTGCTCAAGGCAGTGGATTTTATCCGAGAAGAACATAACAATAATGCCTTAAAACTTAAGTATTAATGTTGCTCTTTATGGTATCCATTCGAGATGTTTAGTTGCTGTGATAACCATTTCAAGTTTACTGCATAGCAACATCTATTCATGGGAAGGAAGTAGCATATGTATATCAGCGCCGCTTGGCCGTAGGAGATCATGAAGCAAGGGATCAAGAAGGATACCATTTGTGGTATCCTTGAAAAATAAACAGTAAGATATTATCAATTATCGGTCTAATAAGCAGAGAGATTATAGTGTTTAGTGCTATCACTGATTTACCTTTCAACCCGATATTGTGCGAGGAGATAGGTTTATATTTGGTATCAAGCGTTTGCACATTGGGGAGGAATATACTTACCTTATTGGATAAGATACACGAGGATACACATACCCAACATCAACAATTGAATCTTGATATACAAATCGGCCACCTATCATCTATATAGCACCTATTACACAGCCTCTACTGAGCTATATATATTTCAAAGTATGGAGAGTTTACCTATTGATAGTATACGCCAGATAGGAATCTATTTATGTGCTAAGGACGTCAGGAGTTTTAGCTGTACCTCAAAACGTATTAGAAAACAGATTTCTTTATGTTCAACTACACCTCGGATGTTCGTCAAAGGATTCTTAAAAAGCGGGAACGATGAAAACTTACATTACGGTTTCAATATACCAATATCAGCAAACAACAACACAACTGTTCACTCTGTACGAATAACATTGAATATCGGGGGCAATAGAAAGGGTGCCATTTATATCCGTTCAAATGATGACAAAGTTGTATACAATTATGAAAGATATGGGGAAGTTCTTGCACTGAATGGTGAGCAACTACATATTGAATTCAACGTTTCAACAAACAAAACGTATATGCTATATTATAGAACAGGAAGTGGTGTGGGGAATAGTTTGCTACTACGGGATTGTACTATACAATTACTTTTACGCGGTGACAAATCTCATGTCTACTCAAAGGCATACAGTTTTGTACAGAAGACAGAAACAATCCCTTTGGATACAGTTCAAGCTGAAAGGGGTCAGATATACAGAGATGCATTTCTATCAAGTGCAGAGTACATTATTATGAATGGTGGATTGGAGTTTCCGCCGCCAATGGTATCATTCTTCAATTCATATGTACAAGAATCGGACTTGACATTGGAATTATTACAGTTGATAAAAACTATATTGGTGGATTGGGAAAATGATAGAAGTGGTTTTGCTGCTGCACATCATCAACCTGGAATGATAGTAAACCATGCCGAAGCTCTTCAAGTTCTTGATGAACAGGTTGTTTATGGCGATGATCATGACTATGAAGATCCCTTTGATATGTTCTAGATGGGTAAACTAAGGACTGAGTTTGATATCAACAAAGCTACGATTTTGGTTTTATAGTTGTATATAAATTGATCATGCTTAGGCTTACTATCTTCTCTTCTTCTCCATTGTATGAAGACTAGCCTTCCGGTTTTCTCCTCCACTATGAGGAGGTTTGTTTAGCACCGGCACCAGTAATACGACAGTAATTGGGATAATCATTGTAACGAATAGCATCTTCATCGTCACTATCGACCTCCTTGGGATCGTATACATTCCTAATCTCATCACAAATCTCTTTCACAATCTTGTGAGTACTCCTGATCCCTCCACCGGCAACGAGGGCACCACTATAGGACTTATCGTTCTTCTCTTCCAACGCTTCCCACTCATCCAATTGTTCTAGAATGCGTCGTTTCTTGAGACGAAAATGATCATTCATACAGTCCTCAAAAAGAGGACTAGGCTTTTGCATCTGACCTAACATTGCAACTTTGAGAGTAGCAGCTCTAATTTGCCGATCATATGTATCACTTTGTTTCTGCTGTGAAGCACAACTTGCATTATACCCCGGTTCATTGAAATATGGTTTATCAACAAAGATGAGAGACTGAATAGAAAGGAGGACTTGCAACAAAGTAGACGTGCCAGGAATCCAGCCAGGTCCACTCCATGTGCCGAGGAGACTAAGACAAACTTTGCCACCATTGTATAGATTGGGGTTAAAACGTACACTTCCGTGGCTGGTGGTAATGATTTGTACCTTTGGTGGGACGTTGGGATAGTCTAACGGAAGGAGGATATCAAATTCAAAGCACCCATTCTCGTAGGGAGTACCCTCGGGGGCAATGATACATGCCTTGAGCACATCTGGTCGATCTTCGTCTACCCGAACGTAAATGCCACTATACCATTCTACTGGAAGGTCGGCTGACAAGCCCGCAATCTCCGATGCTATATGTACCATTCTCTTCTTATTGATACCACTAGCAGAGCTGGCCGCACCCGTAACTTCGGTGTAATACTTGTATGGAGTAGTTGATTCCTTTGCGGCCTTGATGATTTCCACATGATTCAAACGATGAGCCGTCATGCCCTTGATATATGATTCATGCTCCTCTTTTGCTGTTGGTGGTGGTTTAAACTTGGCCTCTTCTAGTAAGGCATTCATGAGATGGGTGGGTCCACTTCCTGCCATATCTGTAATATAGAGTTGAGAGGATGGTGGTGAGATGGACGAGTAATGAAAAAAGTACACATGATATGCACAAAATCCAAACAAAAGGTATCTCACCTTTGGACGTCGTCTCGTTGGCTGGATTGACAACAACACCCGACTCTCTGCCTTCCTTTATAGCCTGAGTTACTTTGTCGGAAGTGGCAACGATCTTTTCACATATTGCAAGGGTATCTGCTTCTTCATTAGTGGCGTCCTCGGACTTGGCTGCCATCTTCTTTTGAGAACGGACCATGATGACTGCCTTGGTATTCAGGATATCCAACAGAGCGTCACAAGTAGCTTTACCATCGTCTGGCAAGCCATTACCCTCAAGCAAGTTGTGCAGAAGAAAAGGCACGTAAAAAGGAGATGCGGCAAACGTATCCAACAAATCGAGAGTACTGGCATAAATCTTCTTCCTCTTTCCCCATTCAATTAATGAGTCTGTGGTGATGGATTAAGGGGGCATATCAGATGATTGTATAATGCACGTCTTTATATACAATACAAATACGTACCATTCTTCAATAGATTGAATAGCATTCGATTGAAACTAGGGCTCATTTTCAATGCCAATAGAACCATACCTTCTGAGCCGTCATACTCGTGAACAAATGTTGCCAATCGATCAATCAATAACTGAGATGCATCATCAACCTTGCCTTGTTTCGTTGCGGCCTCAGACATGTGTTTATTGAGTGTGGTGGTGGATGTTGTATAGGCACCTGTTTCATATCCTACACCCGCCTTGAGGGTGGAAGTCCCCGAGGTTTTTGGTTTGGTTGTGGCCGTAGATGCGGCAGCTGTGGATGTTGATGCTGTTGTGGCTGCTGTTACATTTGTTGGTGGTACGGGTGATGTACTACGAGATTCTCCTTCTACTACATCTTTTATACCATTCAATATATCATCTAATTCGGCAAGTGGATTGTTTGCTGTGGATAGTTAAGTGTTGAGAAGAAGTGGTAAGAAATATGAAACATATCATATGTTCACAAAATAGCAAGGTATGGCACCCCCTTACAACCACCCTACCCCAACCAAATGATACCCACACTACCAATTAATGTATAAAATACAAACATGCATCAATTATTATAATCCAACACCCTCTTATATCAATAAACAAACCCATGCACCAACCCCAAAAGTAGTAATGTAAAATTTTGTATCACATCCAAATCGTATATCTCATCAACCTCCGGCCTGCTCTTACATACTACCACCACACCAACAAATAATACGTAATATATTCAAATTGCAATATAATATGCATACACGGATTCAATACCCCAAACTAAACACAGCACAAACAAAATCCAATTCACATGCACCATCTTTTTGAGAATTGCAAATCGTATCTTTATACCCCAATACCCTGCCTCCATACTATCAATACAACTAAACAACATACAGCCCTAATAACATATAAAATAACCAATAAATATAATCAACTTACCCTTTCGTTTGGCGCCAGCATGAGTAGCAACATGCTGATGTTGAATCTTATTTGCAGACTTATTTTTAGTATGATCATACACCTCCTGCTCTTCATCTTCTTCACCATCATCGGATATACAATATGAATATTCTGACATTGCATCACTATTATCATCTTCGTTGTTCATTGATTCATTGTCTGATTGTTCTTCTTCTTCTGATTCACTATCTTCTTGATGTTGTTCGTTTGCTGTGAAGTAATTCTCAGATTTAGTGCCAGTTGATGGTGCCGCGGTGGATGGTGTATTGTTGGATTGTTTCGTATCTAATAATTTAGAAGTGATGGTGGTGATATCTTCTACCACTGATTTAGCATCTATGTTTGACGCCATGCTTGCTATTGTGTTGGATTATCGTGCCGTATATTGAAGCTCTTGCTCTTGATTGTACAGTACTAAGAGATTTTCGAAGTGGGAATAAACATCAAACCTCCTCTCCCCTATTGAGTTCTTTGGTGCAGTGCTGCAGCTCTTGTTTGTATCTGTATCTCCATTGGATCTATATATTGGTGTTAATTAGTATTATTTAGGCGTTGTATTAGATTGTAGTATTGCAACAAAGAGCACGAGAAGTGATAGAAACTTAATCGACGATATATAATAACCCCAACTTTCAACACAACAAAAGGCAAGACAACACAAACACAGAAACTTATAATAACAACAGTGCAACTACTGTACACATTGATATAAGCGTCCAATGTATAGAACACCAAGTAAGTGTTGATAAAGTACATAATATTGGATACAATACGATATCGTATACATATATATCTGAACACATCACGTGCACAACATAAAAGTTATGTCTAATAAGAAACTAAAATTATCCGAAGTTGCGTTTGAGTATACGGGGATAGAGGAGACGAGGGACGTTCCGATAGATGTGACAATTGTACGGTTTCATTCAAGTGTTACAGAAGTTGGCGTTGGTGTGTTTAGGGCGTGCCAACAATTGAAGAAAGTGGTATTAAATGAAGGTCTAAAGAAGATTGGAAAGGAATCATTTTATTACTGCTGTCAATTAGAACATATCAACTTTCCGTCTACTTTGATTGAGGTTGGTGTAAGTGCATTTTGTGGTTGTAATTTGAAGGACGTAGTACTGAATGAAGGTTTACAAACAATTGGGGAAGCGGCATTTGCTAGTTGTTACTCATCATTGGAAAGTATTACAATCCCTCACACTGTCACTGAGATTAGTGAACGTACATTTTATAATTGTCAAAATTTGAGGGAAGTAGTGCTCAATGAGGGTTTACAAACAATCGGGCTAATGGCGTTCGGCCATTGTTCATTGGAACGAATTACAATCCCTCATACCGTTAGGGTTATTAGTGAGAATACATTTTGGAATTGTACAAGTTTAAGAGAGATTGAACTTCATGGGGGGATTGAAAAGATTGGACCAGATGCATTTGAAAGGTGTATAAACCTGGAAAGATTCACGTTTCACAGTCTATCAACTCGTCTAGAATCTATCATTGAGGATGGGAAGTATGAAGATGTTGTGAACAAGATTGATGATATCCGTGATATAGTAGAAAGAAGAGGTAGTGAGATGTTCATATCAGATAAACGATTAGTACAGGGTCGGAATTGGGATACATTGAGAAGTGTCTTGTGTCGGATTGATCGAGTAATCACCTATTATGAGGTAAAGGAGGCAACAACGCTACTCGAATTAGCCATGTGGAAATCAAAGATAGATCAAGCAGACGAGAACTTTATTAATATTAAGCGAGATGCATGTCGTATTGATATCCCCGGTCCAGTAAAAGATACTATTATGCAGTACTTAAATTTCAGAGTATAGCTTGATTTATATATCGTACTAGATACTATTATTGAATACTATAAGATTCACATAAGGTTAGTGTATTGCAGCTTGAGACGAAAGAGACTTATAATACTAGCATTATGTTATTCATTTATATCACAGAAGCCTGTGTCATCTTATTAGTAATAGCCATGAAATGATTTCCATCAACAACAGTAGTCCGTCGTCTCATCAACTTCTTCTTACCCTTACCACCATTACCATCATCATCTATAATCACCTCTTTTAATCTCGATTGATGATTAGGCATATTCATACGACCATTATTGCAAAATTTTAAAGATGAAAAGATCGATTGTGTCCGTTCACTCGCCAAATTGCTGCTCTCTCACTACTCATCACACAAAATAGAAAAAGCCAATAACCTTTACTTACCCACTCGATAAGACAACTAGCCGTTCTTATCCTTAGTAGTAATAACATAACACCGATACACACGTTGTTCTAGTGATGAAGTTCCCAAAGTTATTTCATGGCGAAACGCCCGGAACGTACGATTCTCTCTTTAACCGTGCTCGAAATCTATTATCCAACTTATATACTTGGAGGGGTGCTGATGCCGATGCTGATGATTTATCATCTAGTGATTCAGAAGCTTCGGGTCCAGCAGTAGGCAACCTAAATCAAGTCGAAAATGTAGAAGAAGTACCACCGCCGCCACAAGCTGTGGATATCGTGCCATTGCCATTGCCACCAAGCAACGACAATAATAATAATAATAATAATACTTCTCCACAAACGCCACCATCTACTCCAAAATCTATACCGAATCATCCACCTCGTGCACCAAGACATCAAAGAGGCCGTAATCCTACACGTCTTGTTTCTGACGATGAATATGATGACACTGCTGCACAACATTACGCTGCGCGTGAAGCAGATAGGGTACGGCGTGGCGAATTACCAGAACAACCCAGCACTACTCCATCCCCTGATATGCAAGATGAGGTATTAAATAATGATACAGATATTAATAATGCTTCTAATAATAGGGTGGACGAATCAACTAATCAAAATGTTGCAATAGTTAATAATGGTGGGGATAGTTTAGAAGAGGGTAATACCAACAACAACAATACCAATACCAACAACTCCTCTACTAATGCTGCTAATAGTAATAACAATACTAGTAACGGCGAGGAGGGATTAGTATTACCAGTAGATACGGCGGTATTAAATAATGATAGGGTATTAAATCATATGTTAGAAGAGGGGGGTAGTTTGGGGGTAGAGGGTACTGCCAACAACAACAATACCAACAACTCTACTACTAATAACAATATTAGCAGTGGTGAGGAGGGATTGGTATTAAATGAGGGGGAGGTAATAAATGAGGAGATGGAGGAATTAAAAGATATTAGTATGTTAGAAGAAGAGGATACAAATACAGAGGAGTTGTTGTTAGATATTGGTGCGGTGGATAATGATGTTAGTATTGCACAACGAGTAGCTTTTGGTCCGCTATCATTGAGTAGTAGAATGGATATATCCTTACCCCCAATGTATAATACACATATTAATAGGATTGCTCAGGTTAATAATACATCTGCTGCTGGAGGTGGGGATTATGGTAGTTCCTCGGATGATAGTAGCAGTAGTGGTAGTTCATCAGAGGATAGTGGATCTAATACTGCAGGGGATGTTAGTATGGGTATGGGTAGTGGTAGTGATGGTGAAGATATGAGTGTTGATTCGGGTGGATCATATAAATACATGGATGAAGAAGATGAGGAAAAGGTCAAGGATGAATTATTAAATAATTGTATGAGTGAACTTGACAGACTTTCGGGCAATGTTATAAGTAATATAGATTTAAATGAGAAGAGTGATGATGCATTGGTGGAGGAGCAGAATGAGAAGAGTGATGATGCATCGGTGGAGGGGAAGATGTTCGAGGCTGCAATTGAGGAATCTGTCAAGGCTTTGGACAAGGATGTGGATATAGATGTAGATGCTGTGCAGGGGAAGGGTAAGGCATCGGTTGTGGGTGATCAGGCAGCAGATTCTGTAAGTATACTTTTCAATAAGTGCTGTGTCTCCTGCATATGATGGTATTTTAGAATCTCATATTATTTCTATGTCGTACCTCTATAATTAAGGTTGGTGCTTCTAGTACTGCTGGTGTTGTTGGTTTGAGGAATCAGGGGAATAGCTGCTACCAGAATTCAGTCACACAAGCATTGTACAGTGCAGCTCCATTTAATACCTTCATTACATCGGAGACCTTTCAATCAAGCCTGAATAATAATAATCCGAATGAGGCATCATTAGCATTATCATTTGGTGATTTGATTCGTGACATGAATCATTCTACATCTTCTTTCGTCATCCCTCGTGATTTCCACAACAAGTCTATAAAAGTCATTGATCATATTGTCAAAAACGAACAACATGATGTTTCGGAATTCCTCATCCCTTTGCTAGATATACTTCATGAAGCACTTAATAAAGTTCGGAAAAAGCCCGAGGTTGAATACCCAGTGAAGGAGGATTGGCAAAATGATACCGAAGCAGCCATACAATCCCGTGTTGAACATCAGAAGAGAGATGATAGTATCATCAAAGATACCTTTAGTAGTCAATTGAAATGTACTCACACATGCACTGTTTGTAGGGCACAAACGGTTAGGTTTGAAGAATCAAACTTTATGACCATTCCTATCCCAACGAATGATAGTAATGAAACTCCCGACGTATGTACATTAGACAATTGTATCAGGCAATTCTCTGCCAAAGAGATATTGAGTGGCGATAATGTCCTTAAATGTGAAAGATGCACGGAGAGAAACAATAAGGACTGCAGGACCATTCAAGAGAAAGTTATCGAGCCTTTCAATCCGTCACCAATTGTTGTGACATCGATGAATAAGTTTAAATATGATTCTACTGGCAGATGTGTTGGTAAGATTGATACAAAAGTCAACTTTGACATCGATGATATTGACATTGCTGGAGAATCCTACACGTTATTTGCAACATGCAACCACCATGAGGATTGTAATCATTACACCGCTTATGTGAAGAATCAAGCAGCCGATACATGGACTAAGTGTGATGATTCGAGTTGTACCCCCATCGATGCAAAGGATGTAGTATCCAAGGACAATTACCTCCTCTTTTTGAAGAGAAAGAGTGATAAATGGTGTTCTGGTGAGAAGTGCACATATCATATGCATACATTCTTATATACCATATCCTTAGTGACTCATGTCTGCTCCTCTTCTTCCTCTTTCTAATACAACACAGAGACACAGCAGAATAGGCAAGAAAGGCAAGATGATGAGTTGGAGACGGTGGAAGAACGAGATACCACTGCCGCCGCGGCCGCCTTGGTGGTAAGAGATGATACTCAAAAGTCGCATGGTCAAGTTATAGGTGCTGTGTCTCGGTCGTCGGATAAGGTTGTGGCGAATGATTCAGGTGAGTCAACTTATGTTTGCTTCTTGTGCACATCTTATGCACATCATGTTCACCCGTCTCTCGTCTCTCTTTCTAATCATTACAGAGACACGGTCGAGTAGTCGAGAGGTGGCTATCGATGATGCCGCTACAGAGGCGGCGACATCATCCGATGATAAGACGGACGGTGCTATTGAGATGGAGACTGAGGCGGCGGCAGTTAAGGCATCTAATCGAGTGGAGGGGGAGGTGAAGAAGACTAGCAAGTCAAGATCAATCTATGATAAGGTGAAAGAATCGACTAGCATCGAAGAGTCATTTCATCATATGCTAAAGGAGGGTATTGAAGAGGTGGACCCTTCAATATCAAAGGTGATGATTGAGACAATAGAACATGAACTAGACAATGGTGAGGATACCTGTCCACACCTGAACGAGATGCTGAGAAGCATGGTCACTAATATGAAGGAGCATCTGCCCGATGATGAAAATGACACGGGTATAGAGAGTAGTGATACCAGGAATAGTGATACCGACAGGAATAGTGATGAAGAGGAGAGTAGTGATTCTGACGACGATGACGACGACGACAACGCCGCCGCCGATGACGAGGATAATGTTGCAGTAGACTTGATTTACTATCACCCAGGCAAAGAGAATATGGAACGAATATCAGACCAGTATATCTTGATATTCGGCAAAGAAGTACCACAATTAAGCTCGAGACATGCAACATTACTATCAGGATATAATCGACTCAAACAAGTTTGCTTGGAACATCAATTAGAGGCAAAAGGTTTGAAATTTAGGGGTGATCATGCAATGGATGTGCCGATTAAGGTAAGTTGAATGAGTTGTTTGTGTATTGTATGTGATTTTGTACATTCTCCATTGGCTCACTCTTCTCTTCTTCGATCTATAGAAAATCTATGCCGTTCTTGTCAGCGAGGGCTACGAGTTCAAGTATATTGAGAAGAAGACCGAAGATAAAAAAGTTGTGTACAAGTATAAAGATCCTCCCAAACCAAGGTGGGGATATCATGAGAATGGAAAGCGGAATAAAAATGCGATAAAGGCAATGGGGGATAAAGGCACCTTCCG
>Ga0214481_100850_pt1 | contig 14156 bp, 10 predicted proteins | sample M1_20Mar14CPVII9_4_FD_165057 | JGI IMG/M metagenome (GOLD analysis project Ga0214481, IMG submission 165057) | Marine eukaryotic communities from Monterey Bay, California, United States - M1_20Mar14CPVII9sort6BwellG10 | ecosystem: Environmental > Aquatic > Marine > Unclassified | place: USA...
GTATCCCTTACCAAGGATGAAGCAATGATCCTTACCATTCAATCTCTCGGCAATTTCCTTGCACTGTTCACGATTTCTCAAGGCCATACCACAACAGATTGGTAGACGCATTAGAGATTCCTTCATCAGTTGTGCCTCAACACTGTGCTCGGTGATACCATTGAACTTATCCTTAAGCTCACGGAACCATAGGGCAATAAGTGCTAGAACAGTAACTTGGGTAGTGAAGGCCTTGGTAGAAGCTACGGCATTCTCACGTCCGGCATTGCAGTATACACCTAGTTGGGTAGTACGAGCGATGAGAGATCCTACGGCGTTGACAACACTCATAACAGTAACATCCTTCTCTTGAGCAGCATTTACAACATTGGCAACATCCTTGGTCTCTCCACTTTGAGAAACAACCAAGAATGCACTTTCCTGAGCCTTCTCAGCAGTACGAGGGAAATCGTTCGAGTCAGTCTCGGCAGCATCTAAACTGTGTACCATATCAAAGCTACCCAAATGCTTCATCAACTTCTCAGCATACTTGGCAGCATTTAATGAAGTACCACATGCCGAAAGTGTAAGATACTTGACACGTGACAACTCATCTGCCATCTTCTCAAGTCCACCCAAATGGATAGAATCGGCAGTCAATCGACCACCAAATCCCAAAGCACGAGCGATAGCCTCGGGCTGTTCAACACACTCCTTAAGTGTCCAATGGGGGAATGGAGCGGGGCTCAACTTGACTTCTTGATCAGGCGCCTCTTGCATTCTTGTCAAATCAAGTGTGGAACCATCAGCACGCAACACACCAATCTCACCATCATTCATACTAATAAAGTTCTTGGTATATCTATTGAAAGCGGAAGTTTCAGATGCAATGAAGGTACGATCACTCCCGATACCAATAACAAGTGGTGATCCATTACGTGCCACGACAAGCTGGTCAGGACAATCAGTACACATGATACATAATCCCCAACTTCCGTCACATCGAGCTAATGCCAACTCGGTGGCAAGCTTGACATTGGTACATCCGCCCTTCTCGTAGTATTCACCAATCAACTTGGCAATTACCTCGGTATCAGTCTCGCTACTGAACTTGTGTCCACGACTTTGTAACTCACGACGTAACTCATTGGCATTATTGAGTGTGCCATTGTGTACGAGAGCGATCTTACCAGAGGAGTCGGTATGTGGATGAGAGTTGGCATCGGTCTTGCCACCGTGGGTGGCCCATCGTGTATGAGCGATACCAATGTTATGTCCCTCGGAACTTGAGGACTTTTCTTTCACGAGGTTTAGTCCGTCGGCCTTCTCGCCTTCGGATGCATACTTGGTGATCATCTGTATAGTAGTAGTCGAGGGGAGAAAGATATGAAGGGGGGAGAGGGGGAGACGAGAGATGTAAGTTAGATCAGCCACAATGACCCACAAGATGTACACAAGATATGCACAACACAAGATACTTACCAAGTTTGGATTGGCATCATCCATGGTAGCAATACCAGCACTATCATATCCACGGTTCTTAAGAATCGTCAAACCCTCAATTAGATAATCACGAGCATCACCTTTAGCACCAACAACACCCGCGATACCACAACACTTTGCAGTCTGCTTGTCATTTGCCATGGCGGTTGTGGCAGCTAGTGTAGCCCCAGCGGCTGCAAAGAGTGATACATTGGAGAATGATGATGTGTCCTGTTGTTGATACGATGCTTGAGTAGTAGCAGCGATTGCGTGTGATGAGTTAGCACGAAGGGCTGTTGCTTGAATCTGACGTTGTGTTGTGCGTGATGCAGCAGCTAAGAAGATACGACGTCCTAGGAGTGATGATGTTGCCATATTTATATTATTATACTATCTGTAGATTATATATCGACGATGTGCGTTAGCAGTAGCGTGGTAGAAGTATGATGGAGAGTCGTTGCAATGTTAACTATGTGAAGACAATAGTTGCAACGAGTGTTGTTTGGATAAATGATGGAGTGGTGAACGATATTGAAAATTATGAGCATAAGATGTGTAAGCCATTCTATCTATGTAGCAACTCCCAAGATCCTCCAAACGTATTAGATCTGCCCTGGCTGCCTCCGCGATTGGAAGTTATCTTTGGTGTCTCTTTTGCTTTGCATAGAATGGTAGTATGGCGCACAGGCTGGTCAACTTCTTTCACTAACTTAAAGAAGCCCTTGATGGTGTTGAGGATAAAGAACTCACTAGGTAATACATTAAGGTTTGCTCTTTACTACCTAACACAATTATTTTGCAAGATTGAGTTTTGAATACCGTTATTCTTGACAAGAGGGCCACTCCAAATCGTGCCATACTCCTCCTCAACTAACCTTCAACTCACAACTAACTCCTAGCAAATATATTAATCACCATATCAACCATGGGCCTTCGGCCGTCGGTAAAGAGCGATGACAATAGCAGTAAGATGAGCTCGCATGGTACCAACAATGAGATCGCTTCCGCATCAAACTCTGAAAGCTCTGCAAAAACAACATCGTCATCTTCCCCACCACAGCGTCAAGCATGGACAGTACGAGGTCAACTATTACTAAACTTTCATGACGCAATATCACGTGCAATTAATAGTCCTGAGATGATACAGAAATGCAATGATATTGCAAAAGATATGGCACGCAATGATGATGAGAATGATACCGACACCAAAACTAACACTTCAATCGCGAGTCAATCATATCATCATCAGCAGCAGCAACACAATACAAAATCAATAGCAAAAGAATATGAAGCAGAAGCTGCCCTAATAGTCGAGAATAAAACACAGCGAGATAATATTGTACGGAATAAATCAATAGCAGTGGGACTATTTGCATTTATAACATTGCGATCTGGCAGAGGTATTTCATCACTTGTACGGAAAGCTATTGCCAATAGATCTGCTATATACAAGTTTGATAATATACCATCAAGTGCTAGTGCTTCTTCATCTATGTCACATCATGCTGCACAAACTACAACTTCATCAGTAAAACAACCATCAACAATACGAAAATTTATAAATCTATCAATAGATATATCAATATCAACAACACTTACTTTATTATCAGGTACATATATCTTCACACCACGCCCATCATCATACATTGAGGATATGTCACAATTACCATTAGTACAAGGCAAGTCTGTCTATGCTGAAATGGTTTGTCCGCCGTTATTAAAAGAATATCGTAAGGTTATGGAACAGTTCGGTGGTACGTGGCCTGTGTCAATGTCCTCTTCTTCGTCAACAACAAGTAGTAATAGTGATGTCAAGAAGAAGAATGAGAACGATATAGAATTAACACAAGAAGATGTATCATTAAATGTTATACGCAAGTTTGTTGAAAACTGTTCCAAGAGAAGTAAGTATGAACGTGCTTTATTAGAGGAACGGAATGCTTTTAATAATGAACAAGAAGGATCGAGTGCGGTATCGAGAATGATGAGAAGGATTACTGGTAGAGATAATAGAGCAACAGGGGAAGTTGCACATAATGTACAGGTAGAGGAGGAGAGAGTAGATAATAAGCACAAGAAGATACAAAGAAGGAAGACAAGATTGGGTACTGTTTCTATTCCAAGTCCTGGCGTGCCCGAGGATGTGGCCGTCGATGTAGATTTAGATGTGTTTGACCTTATAGAAGAGGATGAGGAAGAATAGAGAATCTAAAGCTAGGATAAAATGTATATATCCAGGTGATTGCAACAAGTTCAAAACAAACTGGTTTCCTATTGTGTTTTCCTTCATCTTTACTATTTTCTCATATACTCAATCCCTTCATGCCCGTCGATCAACTTTACCCTTCGGCACTCTCGTGAAATCACGGCTTTTTTTTACTTTTGAATTTTACACGTGGAGCTCTAAGAAAATTGTAAATTTAAATTGAACCATAGGAATTGAATCGGAGTTGCTCTGTTGTAGTCTACTTGCTCATACGATCTCAGGGGTTGTTTCGGGGAGATGAACTTCCATCTAGTTGTCGAGATTTTTTATTTTTAAGACTAAAAAATCATCATTATCACCTATGGCCACATATCTGATCCTTCCGCTTGCCTAATCGCTAAGATGAGAGCACCATCTAAATCCTCGTGATGTGTAGACTTCGATAGATGTCTTGGACTTCATCATTGGTCATTTCTCTGTAAAGTTATTGTTGATTTAAATTTGTGTAATCGGCCAAACTTTGAAAATGAAGATTGAGTAACAATATCATTTCTAGCCATCGATTGATGAACCAAGCATTATATTCCATCTCTACTAACCTCAAGGGTCTCAGATCATCCTCAAACGTCTTCTGGAACGCTCTACTTGCCGAGTAATCATCATTTTACGTGGTGAAATCAGTACGATTAGCAGGCATATGTATCCGACTTGATAAACATTGATAAGAGCCAAAACAAGACTCAAAGTATCCTCCTGTACTATCTAGGTAACCAATGACACAGTTTTTAGTGCTGTAACGTACTAATTTTGATCCCAAAACATACAATTATTTTGCTGTTGATGTGAAATCCCCAAAACACTAATGCTAGCGTGGGTGGACTATATGGCACTCTCGTCGTCCCACACTGCAGTGTTTTGTTGTTTATACCAATGTCAACAGATAGGGAACCATTCGTTTGATTCCGTGGTTCGTATGCACTCCAATATGAGGTCACCAGACACCTGAAAATCTCAATAATCTGCTTTAATGACTAATCATGATTTGTATGTGTTCCAACCATTAGAATCTCTCAAAACTAAAGTATATTGTTGTACCATCATACCCAATGACTAATCACCACTTAACGCATTGATTATTAACGTGGTTGAGTAAATCTGTACGATACCGCACCCTCAACAACTTTTCACCATCACTAACTAATATTTCAACATCCAAACCTTGCCGAATCGTGCTGTAACTACTGTAGACTGCACAACTAATACAATTGCGATGATATACGTGGTTGGTAGCTCTCTAATACGTCATTTAGCAGCTTCGCACTACCACTTTGATATTTGTACCCCCAAAATCGCCTAATTCTAACATCATAATTTGCGTAGATTCCAACCGATAGAATCTCCTGAAACTATAGGATATTGTTCAGCATACATATCCGTTGGTACCATTCACTTGTGAGGTCATTCCTATGGATAGAATCTTCTCAAACTATATCACACCCACCCCATATTACACACACATCAAACCTTAATAACATCACTTTAACTTTGCCAATTAACTCCGGAATTGTTGTGCATACCTTTGTCTATACTACTACAATGATACTTGGAAGTGGTTGCGTTCTAATCCCTCTACTAACAACTCCACACCAATATTTCTTGATGTGCACACCCCACAAAAGTCAAAATGATGATTATTCCATCAATAAGTAACAAACGACAACCCTCGGGCACTCCAAATCGTCCCTAGGTCCTTGCAGTTTGTATACGAACATTTAGGTATGAGGAATTGTCCATTGTGATTTGGTAGTTGTATCAATCGTCCAAAAACTGTGCATCAAATATCAGTAATTTTGTTACGTAGATTTTAATGACTCGTCGACTAACTTCTACTAACCGTAGCAACACCCAACCTGTACCAAATGATTCTACTACTATCCAACAACAACTAACCCATTCGATGGAGTGTTACTACTTAATTTCATTGTTAACAAGTACCTCGACCGACTTAGTATCAAAACAACGCCCTCCACGTAATACAGCTCGTATGACAAGTAAAAACGACGTATCAGGCGTAGCAAGGATGCAAATATATACCTAACGTGATATAGAATTGAGGATTGTGGTCTATATTAGGGTGTAACAACTTGGTTGATACATAGATGGTGGATGATTGCAATTGCCATAAAATGCCGCTTCAAAAATTAAAATATGAATATCTCGGCAACCAAACAAAAGTCCATTACACTAAGACATACCATGAGATCGTATGAGCAAGTAGAAGAAGATGATGTAATATTAGACGATTCTAACGGTTCAATTTTTATTTATACCCCGACATCGATTTACTAAGTATTCCACGTGTAAAATTCAAAAATTGAAAAAGTCGTGATTTTATGAGAGTGCCGAAGGGTAAACTTCTCATTCCTTTTTATTTCACTATAAAATTAATGCCCATACATCTCCAACGCCTCAGCTTTCCCTCATCTTTTCACTGCCCCTTATCTTCCTAATATACTTCCTCATCGACGTCTGTTTCCTCTCTTGCGTGTTTGCTCAATCTTGCGTCCTTCTTTAAGGAGCTCTCCAACTGTGCCTACCTGACCACCTGTCATCAAGTTCATCATGTTCATCATCCTATTCTCCATCTCTTTTGGTTTATCCCGCTGGGCGTTGTTCATCAACTTTTTAGACTCATTATATGCACGAAGAGTATCAGCAAATGCTTCATTTGATACACGCCCATCTACTACTCCCTGCTTCACTAAAGTCAAGGAATCGTCATTACCAGATGCAGCGCCTATCAACATGTGTTTCATCGCTTTGATCTTACTACCATGATTATTCTCTAACACCCCGAGGTTATACCTTGCCACGTCATGACCTCCCTTTGCTGCCTTAGCGTAGTATCGGCAAGCTTTCTTCCAATCTTTGGCATCACCCACATCATTTGGTGGCTTGTAGATATTTCCTAGCGTGTAAGAAGCCCAAATACCTCCAAGTTCAGCCGCTTCTTCCCAAATCTCAATAGCTTTGTCACGGCTTTTTGGCACAATACTACCTTCCGCATACCGACTTCCGAGCAGTGCCATGGCATTAACATCCTTCTCATATGCACGTTTCATCAGCCCCTTAACGGTTTCTTTCTCATCCTCTGAATTTAGTGTGTTACAAGACGGACACGGAACTGGAGCTCCACTGGCCATCCTTGGAGATGAAACAACAAACATGCACCCCCCACAAATAGTTTGACCACAGCACGATTGGTATCTGCGAGCAAGAGGAGAATCTGAGAAGAGAGGTAACGGAATCGAGCAGACTGGACAATCTGCATTTGGTGGAGGCTGCTTGAATAGCTCATCATCACCACCATTTAAAGATTGCAAAGGCTCATAATATCCGAAAGACCAGCCATTCGTCAACTCATCCAGCTTGAAACCAGCGGCTTCTTCCCTCTGATCACTAAGGATCGATTCAATATATGATTGATGCAATTCGTATGCTTTCTCGTAGTTATCCTTTGTCACATACCCCTTGTTTACAAAGTCCTCAATTTCATATACGGATTCATTATCTCCCACAGCTGAGGAAACACATAGATAAAGAGAGGTGATTGAAACATAGGTTAGTACATGTAGTTGCAAAGACAATGAAAGAAAGGCAAACTAAGTTCAAATAAAGAAGGCAAGTCACCAAGACTTTATATTGAACTGAATCCATACAATAAAGCAATACAAACGCAGACTTTCCTGCCGATATCATGTAGTGTTTTGTGGCTCGTTCGAAGTTACCCTTCTTCCTCTCTGAATCCCCGAGATAACGCCTAGCACCGGAATCTCCAGCCATAGCTGGAGCGCGTGTTATTACAGTTTATGATACGAAAGAGAGGAGATTATAACACATGTTAGTACATATGATATACAAGGGTAATCAATATAGGCAATCAAAGGTCAAATGAAACAACCAAGTCGTCGAGACTTTATATTGAACAGACGAATTCATACGACAAAACAATACTAACGCGGACTTTCCAGCTAGCTCCGTATAGTGCTTACTCTTCTTCAAGTTCCTTTCCACACCATCCCCATTCAAGTATGCACTAGCAACACTCTTCATTGAAGAGGCATGCCCAAGTTCGGCGGCTCGAAGATATAGTTCAAATGCCTTGGTGAGGTCACGAGGATAGCCAAATACTCCATCATTATAACATTTGCTTCGCTGTGAAATCCCCTGATAATGCAGAGAATAATATAAAGTGAGTCAGGTATAAGATTATAAATCATACATATGATATATACAACTCAATGTTCAACTCACTTGGGATCGTTTGCTTCCATACGCTTCTTACGATATTTAACCATTTCCTCGAATGATTTTGCTAATGGAGACCTACAGTATGCGCATAACGTATTAATGCCACTAGTTTGTAGAAACTGGAAGATGCGCGTTTCACGGTTTATGATGATTAAGAGAGAAGATAGTAACTTATGTTAGTACATGTGATTTGCAAAGGCAATCAAACAAGACAGATAGAGGTCAAATGAAGTATTCAAAACACCAAGACTTTATACTGAACACACGAAAACATATGATAAAGAAGTACAAACGCGGACTTTCCTGGTACACACAACCTCCACAAATGCTTTGTCCACAACAAATACTATTACGCATAGCACCGGCTTCAGGTGGTGGGGGTAGGAAGCATATAGGACACTCATCCGCTTCAGGTGGTTGTTTGAATAATTTCACGTCATGTAACTCCGCCGCTCGTTTTTTACATTCCTGCTTGTGTTCAGGATGGTGCGCTAGTTGACATTCTCGATTGCAATACTTGACCATCTTGCATGCTGCACATACTTTTAAATCACCACTATTCTCTTCTCCCTTGCCGCAATTGGCACAATTTGATATGATCGGGCATACTACAACATCATTTGCGTCTGGCTCATTGTCTTTATCGGTTTGGATATCAAGGATTGAACCATTACTAATCATAGTACTAGCATTTGTGTCTTCTGGCTCTTTGTCTTTGGTATCGTTATCAGCATTTACTCCGCTGGAGGAGGAGGAAGTACCCATTGTGTTAATAACAGTTTGAACAAGTATATATTATATTGAATATGATGTATTTCGTACTCATATGTATATGTATGTACCGCACCGTGGGAGAAATAGCACAAGTTAAGGGGAGAAATAGCACAAGTAGAAATAAGGCAGCCCCTTCATAGACCTGAGTGCCAGGTTGACTCTCTCTTCTCTACTCTCATAATTTACCCTCAACCTTATCTCTCTCCTCTACCATTAACTTACCCACGCCGCCCACGCCACAAACTTAGCATATTATTATTATTATTATTGTCATTCACCGCCGCCCTTGCCGCCGCCGCCTTTGCTGTGTCCGCCTTCACATATATGTATATCTCAATATCTGAAGTATAATAAAACCACAATGAATAACAATACCAATAATAATCACAATCCAAGCAATAATGACTCTGCGGCTGCTAATCCCCAATCAAATTACACTGTACAATCTATAACAGTTGCTATACAAACTAAGTACGGCTTAATATCTGAAGCTGCTGGTAAAAATGATCATGCTACAATAAATTTCTTAATGTCAGAGATAGGTACATTAGAGGCGGAGAAGAGAAGGTTGCAATTACAAAACAACAACAATCATGACAATATTGAATGATATAAATGACTCATTAAAGCGTATGTCGCCAACAAAACCTTCCAATTCAACCGCTCCCGCCGCCATACCAACAGCAAGGATTCCTTCTAAAGTTGCGCGTTCACCTCGCAAATCTCCACAGTCAAAACCATCAGAAAAGAAGATGAGATCGAATGAGTCTAGTAAGAGCGGAGATGAAGAAGCGATTGCCCCAGTTATAAATCGGGCATCAACATTACAATCAGCGCCATTTGCTCAACAGGTGCGTCAACCGTATGAGGCCAACATTGACCATTATGATGTAATGCATCTAGATGATAATGCTCTTCACAATAATACAGAAAAATATGCCACGCACTTTCTTAAGACTGAAGAGGGGGCGGAGCGGTTGTGTGATATGGCATCCACTTATACAGCAAGAAATGGTCGACCTAGAAGCTCAAGCTCTACCAACTCCACCGCACAGTCCAGAAGTAACAAGCTTTATTCAAATGCAAACTCTTCCGCCACCACTGCCGCCGCCGCCGCGTCTTCTTCTTCTGCCGCCGGCTCAATTGCTGCCGCCTCCACACCAGTTGATAGTTCATCAGCAAACTCTACTTCTAATGATGCTACTAAACCTTTTGAAAACATTACTGACGCCGCCCGAACATTACTGTCTAATACTTTTCATCAACTTGCTGGGCAACAGTTTTCAACAGTCAGTAATAGTGATGGTTTGGATATGGATATGAATGAGGAATGTGATGCTTTATATGAGTTAACAGATCCCGATTCACCGCAGTTCCAGGCCTTCTTGTATGATATTTATCAATCGGATTACGACGGGGATGATAAGCAATGGATTCCGCCCAATCAGGAGTATTTTACCACAAAACGATATAGAAAGAACCCTCCAAAGGTATATAAACTTAACCGACAGTTGTCAGTATATTGCAAGGACTCTCCGCCTGTAGGATATCGCCATCCTTACTCACTCAAGGAGTCGGAGGCTATATTTGGTCCAGAGCGTGGAGGTAAGGGTATTCTTAAGAAGGCGTTTCCAGCTTACCACATATTAAAGCAGAGGTTTGGAGATAAGACGAGAAATCCAGACACCGCAGTGATTGAAGACTTGGGCTATTACTATTGTGATGCCAAAGACAATGGTCAAGGTGGTTGTCAGCGTCAAATCTTAATTTGCAGATGTAGTCAGGGTATTCTAGTGTATGAGCTGATGGATGACAGCGGTGTGTGTCACACAGCATAAATGCATGCAACTAACATCTCCCGAATCAGCATGTAATGCCACACAGCTCTCTGATATTTGTTTTTCAATTGATGGTCCATTGTGATGCTGTGCCCTGGATATAACAGGCTTTGTATTGGCAATACCCAAACCAACTTGTCTAATAGCATATTGATTACTGAACCAGTTTACCCTATCATTTTGCAAAGGAGGACAGGCAAGAAGTGGATTGATTTTATGCTCTTGATTACTGTGGTATACTAATGGAAAGTAATTTAATATAGCTGCAGCTGTGGTGTGTAATATCTGACCAATTATGTTAACAATACCATACCCAACTGCTGCGACTGTTGTATCAAGTGTATCCATAACAAAGGGGCGTTTGGGAAGTATGTTGCCATCCAAATCCCTGCTTTCGATATAAGCTTGCCATCCAAATCCCTGCTTTAAATATCGACCGCCACCTGAATCATCTATTGAAAACTTACTACTTGGCATCTTGTTCAGAAGCTCCTCCAATTCTTTATGATTATTACTACTAATAGCCACTCTGTGGATAGCCTTCAGAAAAGGACAAGGCGAATCCTTCTTAGCATAGATAATACATACTTGCTTTTTATTGTCAAAAGTAACTTCAATTATATCTCTTCTTTTGTTATTTTTATCTTCTTCTGGTGTTGAAGGTTTAATAATAGGTGCCTTTATCTTCTTCATTATTACTTCAGTCACTTGTGGATGCGGTTTTCCTTTCTGTGTTCTATTTGTTGCTGGGTGGAAATTAAAGTCTACTTCCCTTCCACCAACACACAATGTGTGTGATTTAGAATCATAGTGTATATCTTTACACCTCTCGAAGTATTGTCTACCACCCAATTTTACTATCTTTACTTCCCGCTTATAATTATTAGTTTTAATCTCATCCTGTAGTTTATTTAAATTAGATGTAACTCTAGTTCTCAGATCAAATGCATCTTTGTTTGCTTGACATTTATTATTAGATTTTTCTGTGTCATCGATATTCCTCTTATTCTTACGTCTATATAATTTAGCCCGAGATACTACTTCTGGAAATCCGCCGATCATTAGCCGAGAGACTTCATTATATGCATCAATTAACCTCAATTGTCGATCATTTGTACACCACATAGTTGTTTAATTACTCGCCGCCAGATTTGTGAATTAAATTACTACTATTCCGGCGAGCATATAAAGTCAATAATTCTAATAATATTTATAATAATGTAGCAGCGCGGGCGGTGTTGTAATACTAGTATACGGCGGCGGCAACGATTGAAATATATCGATGTAATTGATGTTGTTTTTTAGGTGTTGATAACTTAATAAATAATGCATTTGCAATATTTATATTGCCGCCGCATGTTGTGCATATAGATAATCTATTAGACGATATTATGCCGATCCTATACCTATTGCAATCCTACTGCATTACCATCAACAAAAAGCTATAGTAAGTATATAGGCAAGATTGCAATTTAAGGCTGGATTGAGGAAGCGGCACTCAGAGTCTGAAGGGGCTGCCTTATTTCTACTTGTGCTATTTCTCCCCTTAACTTGTGCTATTTCTCCCACGGTGCTGTATGTACCTCTCAAAACAAAATAGCACAATGGAGTGTGTGACTTTTGCAAATTCGAGCTGGCCGGGTATCCTTCATAAAATAAGTTCCAGTAAGTTCCACAAGTTCCCTGTAGAACTCTCACACTTTTTCAAGCACAATGGAATTTAACCATAGTAGGCAATCGGCGGCGGCACGGCCACTAACACATCTATACTAATGAAATATCGCCGGAACATTACTGACTGGACCCATACTGATTTATGTTGAGGATAGGATCTTTTAGAATAATGCCAGAACCACTTCAAATGTACCAACAGTATATTACTAACAAAATGAGCCGTTACAACGATGTCATGATTGCAATAATATACAACAATATACAACCATACACAACAATATACACCAATATAATCGATGAAGCTGATAAATAATGATATATGATGACGTGATCTACGTAGATGGCGTTGCTAAGGGGCGTATATGTCGGAGGCACCGCCGTCAAAATGTCGTTTATTTTAAGGTGCACCTTGTTATGTTTAATAATGTAATGGGTGGTATAAACAATAATATAGCACAAAACAATTAATTGCAATTAGTTTATGGTTTGTTAGATGGATTTGTATTGGTTAATTAGAGTTTGGAGGGCTTAAATTTGAATTGCAGTGGGTATAATTAATTTAATTGTTGTCTGTGTATTGGTTAGGGTGGTGACAACAATTGCAGTTAGTAGAGTATGTTGGATTGGATTAATTATGTATTAGTGGTTGGTATATGTTATATCTTAGTTATGAGTGTTGGAGTATTGGTGTTACTTCAATGGAGTCCATCCTCAATCAACAACAAACAATACACAACGCAATATGCAGCGGCCAAAGTAGTACAACAGTATTATGTGATAAGTATGTGTAGTAAGATTATGGGTGGGGGTTATACACAACAATATATCTATTGTACAGTTATTGTTACATTTGTGCCGGATTATTTAGCCTGTGGAAGAGGAGGGAGATGGATAATACACAACAATACACATCAACAGGCAATAATATAACAACAATCTGGTATTGGATATTATACCATTGTTTGAGTGATTAGGCACTAGAACCACTGGCAATCCGATAATATAATGATTCTAGATCAGGTTATGAATGTTATTTTGATGTGTGGAGTTCATTGGATGAAAGTGTACCAAGTTTATGTTGGAGTTTTGGTTAAGTTGAGTTGAGGTGGGGGGTGTTCATATTATTGATGATTGTTGGCTAATTTGGTGAAATCAAAGTGAACCCAACACAATATAACAATTAGCTAATGTATAAGAAGGAAGATATATGATGGTTTGGCCATTGGAGACAATGTATCAATGGAAATGGTCAGGTTTCATTCATTGTTTCTACTTTGAGGTATTAACATTCGATCTGGATACTGGCTAATGCACCATTATAATAGAGTTGAACAATAAAATAGTATTCTACTGCATTTATATGATACTAAAGTACAGGATTGCAATGTGGCTTGTGGTGCTATCTAACTTAATCCTATTCTAATAGTAGTTGACATATCATGTGTACATTTTTGCAAAATCGTAAGTCGATGTGAAACGACAATTGTAGACCGTATTACCGCCGACCTCCACCGCCATCGCCGTATCATATCGACTACTATATTATACCACGGCTATTGGACGACAGCCGCGGTGATATATGGACAATAAGGCCGTCAACAAGCCGCATATCCTATCGTAAATGTCAATATTTCATCGATGAGGGAGTTGGGAAGGAGAAGTGGAATATCGTCGTCTATTGGGCGATTTGACCGGATCCTTCTCGACAGTATTTAGTATGGGATATATACCATTGATTTATGCGCCGGGGTACGGTGATACTATCCTCTATTAGCCGTAGGAGCCGCCGATAGCCACGATGTATGAGAAGAGGTGGGGATTAATTCTTAATTTTCATTTTGGTATCTGGATACCCGGCCAGCTCGAATTTAACATGTCACACCACACTGTAG